>Ga0193960_1000762_pt1 | contig 13080 bp, 6 predicted proteins | sample FB_3_MG_FD_140338 | JGI IMG/M metagenome (GOLD analysis project Ga0193960, IMG submission 140338) | Microbial mat bacterial communities from the Broadkill River, Lewes, Delaware, United States - FB_3_MG | ecosystem: Environmental > Aquatic > Freshwater > River > Microbial mats | place: USA... | reverse complement strand
TATTATTAATATATTTATTACCATCACTATTCAGCTACGACATTATGATCACCTACCATCATAAAATCCTCCTTGACTTTGTGTCATTACATCAAAACAAATATAAGGAATAAGATCAAGATTTTTAGGGGGGGATATCAAACTGTAGTTATTTATCTTGATTTTAGGAGTGTTTTAAATGAACTAGCTACCGATTTTTAGCTCTTAATTTGCATTTAAGTAGCTAAAAACAAATTTTACTCTAGCTGTATATGTCCTATACTTCTCCCAGCAAATTAAGTTCTAAGTATTACTTACTATCCCCAATAAAAACATTGCATATTTAGAATTATTAACTATAAATATAAAACTCACTTTATATAAAAACCACGCCTAAACTATGATTTACCATATATTTCAACTACACTCTATAAAATAGTCATATGTTTTAAAATATAATAGCAAATAGCTTCATTAGTTAGCCTTACTCTCTATTAATAAGGATGTTAAAAGGGTCTTAGTTTATGCAACAAAAAAGCAGTGTTTTAATCGTTGATGATGAAGATATGGGGCGTGATGCCTTAGAGCTTCTATTAGTACAAGAAGGGTATCAATTATATTTTGCCAGCAGTGGGCAAGAAGCCATTGATAAAGCCAATGAGTATATTCCAGATATTATTTTATTGGATATTATGATGCCTTTAATGGATGGTTATGAAGTATGTAGCCGTTTACGCGCTACTTCACTGCTTGCAGAAGTGCCTATTATTATGGTCACAGCATTAGATGATCGTGAATCGCGTTTGTATGGTATTGAAGTGGGGGCAGATGATTTTGTCACCAAACCCTTTGATCGGACTGAATTACGGACACGTGTACGTACAATTTTGCGTTTAAACCGTTACCGTCGTTTATTAGCAGAACGTAGCCGCTTTGAATGGGTAGTAGAGCAGTCTAATGATGGTTATGTATTGATTAATGATGAAGATTATATTACTTATGCTAACTCAGCAGCCCGTTTATACCTTAATTTACTTAAAGAACTCAATGAAAATGAGCTAGATACCTCTTTTTTAGTACAAGTAAACGAGTTTTATCGATGTGAATCTGAATATGCATGGGAAGCATGGCCAGCCTCTAATGCAGGAAAAGAACCGCGTTACCTTGTTCGCCCAGAAACAGCAGCAGAACCTGCATTATGGTTACAAGTAGAAACCTTGCATATTCCTTCAGATAAAAACCATGAGTACTTAGTTTTATTACGTGATATCAGTGAAAATATGAACTTACAACGCTGTATGTGGAGCTTTCAGACACTCATATCACATAAGTTACGAGCGCCATTAAATGGTTTAGTTTGCCTTAATTTATTACAAGAAACCCCTGATTTGAATACTGAACGCGCCCATTCTATGTTAGATATTGCGGCACAAAGTGCACAGCGATTACGTGATCAGGTATTAGAAATTTTACACTATGTTGATAATATTAAAAACTTTCCTAATCAAGAACGTATACAAATTCAATCTTTAGCAAAGGTGAGTATACGAATAAAGTGGGATTTAGAATTAGAAAATATTACATTAAATATACAACAAGAGTTAAAAAATTATTTCTTACCCTTATCTGCTAGTTCATGGGAACTTATCTTTAGAGAGCTATTTTCTAATGCTCATAAATTCCACCCAAACAACGCCCCTAATATTACATTAACCGTCACAACCCCTCCACATAGTCAAAATTATGTAGATATACATATTTTAGATGATGGGATACATATTAGTAAGGAGGATATTAAACAAGTGTGGACACCTTATTATCAAGGTGAGAAATCATTTACAGGAGAAGTTAAAGGAATGGGTTTAGGTTTATCAATGATTGCCCAGCTGATTTGGGGAGCAGGGGGAAAATGTAGTATATCAAACCGTGTAGAGACATCTGGAGTGGATATCTTATTACAATTGCCAGTTTATACAGAAGCGATTGCAATATAAAAAAATAACCAAAAGGGAAGGGGATAACTTCCCGTTGTCAAAATAAAGTAATGACAACGGGAATGTAATGTAAAGTTGTTATACAACTTTATACATTAAAATAGGTGTTACTTAACAAACTCAACACCAATTTCAATATCACCACGTAATGTTTCTAACATGTTATCACGTGCTTCTGTTTCAAAAGCACTTAATTCACCGTAAGATAACACTTCTTCAACACCTTCTGTACCTAATTTTACAGGTTGTGCAAAGAATGTAGCGTGCTCACTGCCGCCATCAACGTAGCTGCATTCTACAATATCTTTTTCACCAGATAATGCACGTACTAAAGATAAACCTAAACGGCAAGCTGCTTGACCCATAGATAATGTTGCGCTTCCGCCACCAGCTTTAGCTTCAACAACTTCAGTTCCTGCATTTTGGATACGCTTAGTAAAGGCAGCGATTTCTTCGTCAGTGAATGAAGCCCCTTCAATTTGAGAAAGTAAAGGTAAAATTGTAACACCACTGTGTCCACCAATAACGTTTACATTCACTTCTTTAGGGTTTAAGCCTTTTGCTTCTGCAACAAATGTTTCAGTACGGATAACATCTAATGTTGTCACACCGAATAATTTACGCTTATCGTAAACGCCTGCTTTTTTCAATACTTCCGCAGCAATTGCAACAGTTGTGTTAACTGGGTTAGTAATAATACCAATACATGCTGTTGGGCAAGTTTCTGCACATTTTTCGATTAATGTTTTAACGATACCAGCATTAATGTTGAATAAGTCAGAACGATCCATACCAGGTTTACGTGCAACACCAGCAGAAATTAAAACAACATTAGCACCGTCTAAAGCAAGCCCTAAATCATCACCTGCAAAGCCTTTTACTTCTACATCAGTAGGGATGTGGCTTAAATCAACGGCAACACCAGGTGTGACTGGAGCAACGTCGTATAAAGACAGCTGAGAGCCTGCTGGTAATTCATTTTTTAATAATAAAGACAGGGCTTGACCAATACCACCAGCAGCACCAAGTACAGCAACTTTCATAATTATCTCCGTTATCTTTGGGCTTGTAATTTAAGACAGGTAAAATGTGCAAAATTAAAGTACATTTACCTCAAAAAATCTTAAGTTTCCTTTAAAAACAAAGCTGTTCAACAATTATTTATTGTTTTTTAGTGTTTTATTTCTTGGCAATCAATAGCCTAGTATTGACACGCCTCAACACTGAAACAGCAAATGCTGCTGTATTTTAGCAAAGTTTTATAAAAAATGGGAAAATGATTTTCTATATTTAATATTAACAGGCTTTATAGTTACCATATATATTATATATTTGTTTGTAAAATAAAGGAGATGCAATTATTCATTAGAATGTAAATAAAATAAATCCATATATAAAGTAACCCATAATGCTATTTATCTAAAATAACACTAACTGTTATTGACAATCATTATCATTTGCATTTATACTTTTTGCTATTGAATTAACTTTTTTTCTCTTACCAAGGTTTAAGTTATGTATATTTGTGTATGTAAAGCAGTAACAGATAATCAAATTCGTAAGGCAATTAATGAAGGGGCTTGTACAATGCGTGACTTAAGCCAAGATCTTGGTATTGTCAAGCAATGTGGGAAGTGTGGAAAATGTACCCATAAATTATTAAAAGAAACACTGTCTGATCATGAGACAGAAAATTTAGCTGTTGCAAGTTAATAAGGTGTGCTTTTTACACACCTTAAATCTTATTTATTTTGAATCTAAACGTGTCACACCTTGCCATGTTAAATCAGGTGGGTTATTTTTAAAATTCTCACAACGTTGTAAATAAACCCATGTCGCTTTATCTTCTGGCATCACACTCACTAGCTCAGAGAATAGTTGAAATGCCTCTTCCCATTTCTGTGATTTATACACATCTAAAGCCTTATTATATTTATCTAAACTCTCTAATTTAAGTGAAAGTATATCTTCTGCATCCGCATTAAAGACCTCATACACAGTTATAGGTTCTTCTTTCCCTTTTACTTGAACTGTATCAATTTCACGTACTAAAAATTGTTCTGGGTTGGTAAAATCAGCTAAGGTTGTTGAGGTAATACCAAGGCTAATCCCATACATTTTTGTTAAGCCTTCAATCCGTGAAGCAAGATTTACTGTATCCCCAATCACTGTACTTTCCATACGTGACTCAAAACCAATCGTCCCTAATGTTAAAGGACCTGTATGCACGCCAATCCCAATTGAAATGGCATTTTTACCTTGTGCAATACGATGTGCATTAAAATCTTGTAAAGATGTTTGCATTCCTACCGCTGCATAGACTGCATCATCAGCAGAGGTGTTAGTGATATCAGGGAATAATGCCATGATGGCATCCCCAATATATTTATCAATAAAGCCTCGATTATTGGTGATATTAGGACCAATAAATTTCAAATAATCATTTAAGAAAAGGAAGTTTTCTTCAGGGCTCATGGTCTCAGATAAAGTAGTGAAAGAACGAATATCTGCAAATAATACAGACATGGATTCGTGAGATGCATCCCCTAGTTGAATATCTTCGACTTCTGTTTTATCTAAATGGCGTAAAAATTCTGTTGGCACAAAACGCTCAAAAGCAATTGTTTTGTCTTGTATCTTTTGAATATTACGTGTGTTTTCGATTGCTACTGCTGCTTGAGAGGCTAAAGAATAAACAATCTCAATTTGGTTATTTTCAAAGGGTTTCACCAATTGAGTTTTATGATCTAATGGGTTAATTAATTGTAGTACACCCACGGTATTTTTCATCCGATCTAACATCGGGATCACTAATACCTCTTTAACCTGATACCCTGCAAAAATCTGATACATAATTTCTTTATAAACACGATTGTAATGATTATTGTGCAAGGTTTCTTTACTACGCGCACAATCAGCAACAATACGTTGTTCATCAATATGGATAGGTTGAAGCGTCTCATGTATGACTTCACCAGAGTAGCCCCCCATATGTATCCCTAAAGATTTATTATGGATAATTTCAAAGCGCAAATGCTCATCTTCCAAAATATATAGCGTTCCTGCATCAGCATTTGTTAACCGACATGCTTCTTCAACAACCATCTCTAATAATCGGCTAAAATCTTTTTCAGCAGATAATGCTGTCCCTACCAAAGTCAAGGTATTCACCGTATTGGTCAGCATTAAATCGATTTCTTTCTCACGAGTAATATCACGCATCAAAATGACTGAACCAATACATTTTGTACCAATATACTTATTGTCCCCTTCATCAGATAAAGCATCTTTTTGAATAATTGCTGTTCCTACTGCTTTAGAAATACGTTCATTAATGAGATTAATTTCAGCAGAAAAGATTTCACCTCCCCCTGTTTGAGCTTGATGAACCAGTGTACTAATTTCAGTGTTAAAAACAGTATCACAGGTTTTGCCTATTTTATTTTTTTTCTCAGGAAACATGGCGTGTAAAGCAGGGTTAACACGAATAATTTTCCCTTCCAAGTCTGTTACTAATAAGCCATCAGCCATATTATCAATAATTGCTGTCATATGTGCTAAGGTATTTTGTAGTTTCTTGGTTGCATCTTCAATACGTTGTTCTAGGGTATTAAATAACTCATTTAACTGTTTTGCCATGCCATTGAAAGAAGAGGCTAAAACCCCTAGCTCATCTTTTAAATCCACATCTATTTTATGAGATAAATCTCCCGAGGTCACACGTTTAACCCCATTTAATAATTGTTCTATAGGAATCAAAATACTACGTGCTAATAGAAAACCTAAGATAGAGGCAACAATAATACATAGCAGCATAATAAAAGATAAAGTACTCACCGCTTCGCTATAAGTATCTACATATTTATCTGCCGATACACTGATTCCCAGTACAGCCACTGCTTTATCATCAAGACCAAATAAAGTTTTATATTCTGCTAGTTGAGACCCTTCTTCAATATCACTTTGTTCAAACTGGCTAATAGTATGCATCAGTTTCTCATATATTTTAGGGTTAATCACTGCAACAGCATTATTTTGATTTGTAGAATGAATCGAATTAATTGCAACACCATCATAATAAACAGCAGCGGTCAGCCCTAATAAACTCTCAATTTGTATAATCAGATCATCACTATAATTAAGGTAATAACGTAATAAAACCGCCCCCATCACTTCAGGCGCTTTTTGAGAACGACGATTATTTTTTTTACTACTTTTAAAAATAGGGCTGACTGCGGTGATGGCAATAAACTGATCATTAATTCGTTCTGTTGTCACCATTGATTGGTTTTGAGTTAAAGCGTAATTAATAAGAGGGTGGTGACTATAATCTATATTTTGATGGTCAATATTCGTTTTTTCTAAATCAACATGCCCAATTAAGGTACGCTCTTTATTTACTGCAACAATATTATGTATATGATTTTGTTGTGCATATTCATTTAAATACTTGGGTATTTTATCCCCAACAGTTAAAAATCCCACTAAAATTTGAAACGTACCATCTTGTGCTAATTTATTGGCTGTATCATGGATTAAACTTAATTTATTTTCATAAATAAGCTCTGCAACTTGCATATTTTTACGCATGTTTTCCAATGCTTCTACTTTAATTTTTCCAGAGAAGTAATAAATGGAAAAGACTGTCGTCGCAATAGTCGATATACACGTAATGATAAAAAAAGATAGCAGTAATTTGCTTTTTAATTTTAATGATTTAAACATGATAGCTTCTGTATAGTATTTATTGTTTAATTTATAAAGCTTCTACTACAACACATTTTTTTATTTTAATTTTGTTATAGCTTAATAAACTGTTAAAAATGATACCTTAATTAATAAACGAGAAAAAACATATATTACAGCATGGTTGTCCTGAATAAGTAGTGTAAAAATTTTAACTAAACCTAAATTATTGAGATATTAGCCTCTTAGTAGCACTTTATTTTTAGTACTCCAACACTATTTGACTAATGTATTATCTGTCATTCTCAACATCATCAAGGTATAAATACCACTTGTTAATAGTGTTAATACCCCTAATACAACAATTGCATAATTGTAACCAAACTGGACAATTAAGCCTGCGACTACCAAAGGACCTACTACATTACCAATACGCTCCCAGAAACGAAAAACCCCCATCCCTGTTCCTGCCCCCATATTTTTAACCACATGGGTTTCTGAAATCAGTGCAGCTTGTGAAGATACTGAAAAAGCTTGTGCAATACCTAGCATAATTACGAGGAATAAAATAGCATTGATATCTTGTTGAATGCCTAGTATTAGCATTGATACCCCCGTTAAAATACCTCCCGTTAAAACATAGTATTTACGTGCTGCAGGGTTGTGGAAAAATTTACTTAACAAAGGGCCTAAAAAAACAATAGCAATACCATAACACATAATAATACGCCCAATATCAGATTGCAGCGTACCTAAATGTTTTAGGTAAATGGGTACAAAATAGAAAAGAAATCCTACTAATGCAATTTTAGCAGGGATTGCTTGAAAAAGAATAACGGCTGCAAACTCTTTATCTTTTAAGGAAGTAATAATTTCTTTAAAAGGCAAACGCGATGCTTTTGCTTTATGGGGTTGGGGGTGTTTAAAAATGAGGATACCATAAACCAATGCAAGCAATGAAAATAAGGTACTGATTAAAAATACACTATGATAACCAATTCTATCAGCTAACATTGCTCCTACCACAACCCCGACAATATCACCACTAAAAAATGCAGTTAAAAATGCTGCCATCCCCAAACTTCTATTTGCTGTTGAAGTATTATGAATAATAAAGTGTTGGCAAGCGATCAGGACTAAACCAGAGCCAAACCCTGTTAGGGAGCGGTAAACTAGCAAGCTGATAATATCAAAAGAATAAAAGGTTAAGGTGAAGCCAATACTGCTTAAAATAAGTCCTGTAAATAAGGGGGTACGCCAGCCAATATAATCTGTCCAACTTCCTCCTACCAACATACTTAATGCAAAAAATATCATAAATGCTGACATCGGTAAACCTAGCATCATTTCTTGTGATAAACCAAAAAGTGGCTCATATAAAGTATTTACAAATAAAGGGAAGAAAGAGACAGATAAACCAATAGCAAGGAAGAATAAAAATACTAAAGGACGAATATAAGCATAAGGGATTAATTGCTCACGTTCTTTTGAATTTTCGACTTCTGTTTTTAATTCAGGGGGAACTAGATCAATTATGTGGGCAGTACAGTTATATATTAATAATTCAATACGTTGTTGTAATGCAATAATTTTTTCTTGTAATGAGCTACTTTCCTGTTCAGATTTACCTGTACCTGTTAGCTCTGTTAAGCTGCGTGCATCAAGTTGGCTGATTGTTGCTTGATTAGGGGTTTTTTCTGCAAGACGTTGCTGAATATGTTGCAATCGCTGGATATATACTTCTTTTTCATCTACAGCATTATTCTTGTCATGTGGTGATGAGAGGCTAAGTAATTGCTGAATAAAGTAATTAAATTTACTGGCAACACGTTCCAGCTCTTTAATAAATAAAAATTGACGTGTAGGTAATGTGGTTTGGTTTAAAATAGCATGGTGGATATTACACACCATTTGTCGCAAAGGATCACCAATATTATAAGCAACAAAAAAAGTAAGAAATTCAAATGTTAAGAGGAAAGAAGTTAAAATAACCGTTAGAATATCTAATAATATTTCATGGGTTTTATCTGTGATAACCTGTGGTGTCACACGTAAATTTAAATAGCCAACAGCAGTATCTTTACGTTTAGAATAAAGTGTTAATCGTGTATCTGTATCTTGGCTTGTTAAGCCCATCATATCCAGTTGTACTGCATATTGTTTATTTTGTAGACGTGATAGCTGTGTTTCATCCTCAATACGCCCTACTGAATCATGATCTGCATAATATAAAACATGATGATGTAAATCAGTAATCTCAATAAATTCTAATTCTGGGGTAGCATGAAGAATTTCTTTTAATGTTCCTTCCACTTTAATCAGTTTTTGTAAGGGAATACCTAGGTTTATCACATACTCAATATCAGATTTTAGAAAAGTTCCCATCTTACTGACTTTATCTTGTAGTGATGTGATATAACTTTGTTTAAATAGTTCCACATTTACTTTTGAGTAAATCAATTGCCCAGCAACAATGATTAAAATTGCAATAATGAAGATACGAATACGTAAACTCATTTGTAATAAAGCAGTACGTGATGAACTGGCATAGTGTTTATGCCAAAGTTGTCTCACTAAGCACAATGATAACCATGCCATATAGATAACCACAAGCAATAAAATAGTTAATAAAAACCAATATAACCATTGATGGCTGTCAATTAAGCTATTTATATGTACAAATAAAGTATCAATAATCCCAATATTTTCAGTAGTTTTTGCTTTTATAGCAATTTCAGGCTTTGCAGTGACTTCAAGTTTTGTGGTGACTTCAGGCTTTGCAGTGACTTCAGGTTTTGCGGTGACTTCAGGTTTTGCTGTGACTTCAGATTTTGCGGTGACTTCAGGCTTTGCGGTGACTTCAGGCTTTGCGGTGACTTCAGGCTTTGCGGCGACTTCAGGCTTTGCAGTGATTTCAGGTTTTGTGGTGATTTCAGATTTTGCGGCGACTTCAGGTTTTGCAGTGATTTCAGATTTTGCGGCGATTTCAGGTTTTGCAGTGATTTCAGGTTTTGTGGTGACTTCAGGCTTTGCAGTGATTTCAGGTTTTGATGTATCTGTTATTTTATCAACGTTTGTTGTGATATCGTTACTATGATTAGTAGGAAATAAAGAAGGAGGAATACTGATTTTTTGCTGAACTGCTGAGATATTTAAAGGAGCTAAAAATGCGTTAACTTCCTCACAGTTCATTTTTTGCTTTGTATTGCGATAACGATACCATGCACTATGTTGTGCTTGTACAAATTCGGAAGCTATTTTTTTGTAAATAGAAAGCTGTGTTGTTGTAGGGAGGTTTAATGTTGTACGCGCACGTAATGTATTGATATTACATTGTGCAAAAGCTTTTTGATTTAAATGATATAACGCCATCAGCCATTGTTCAGTGTCTCCTTTTTTATCTGCTAGTTTATTAGCAATACGAGACAAGCTATCTCCTGTACGGACTTGATAGCTTTGAAGGTTTACGTGTGACGTATGATTTTCTGCTCCAACATAATGAAAATGAAGCAAAGATAAAAAATAAATAAGAGATAAAAAAATATAGCGCATCACTAATTCGCTCAATGTTCTTGTGTGGGGATAAACGAACTTAACGCAATCAAATGGCTTAATTCATAGCGTGCATTTTGACTCGTTTGTTGTAAACCCTGCAATGTTTTGAGCTCCTCACTCGATAAGGCATCGCTTTTTAACAACTGTTCAATATAGGTTTCAATCTCACACAAAGCATCTTGTGTGGTATTCAAACGTTGGTGTTGTTCCTCAATATGGCGTATTTGCTGTAACACAGTTAATGAATGATTAACAAGTTGATATACATACCATTTTAAGTATTCCACCTCATCTTTACTTTCTTGGATATTAAGGTAACTTTTAGCGGTTAAAGAGCTAAAACGTGAAATATCATATTCACTAATATTAGAATGCCAATACAATAATTCCTCTTGGTTTAATTCTTTTTTCTTCAGTACCTTAGTTAACATTCCAGGGGGCCATGTGAGCATATGGCTAATAGAGAGTATTTCTCGGCGAATAGGTCGCCCAATTAAAAAACTCATCACGAAAACAAGTAGAATTGAACTGACGATCATCAAGATCCATAAAAAACTTAGGTTTTTTAATGCTATTTCTTTTAATTTATTATAAATAATACTACGAGAAAATGATAAATAGATGAATCCTACTCGTTCTTTATTGCGTTTTAAGATAGGAATAAAGGTACGGTAACGTTGATCTACGAGTTCGCTCACTACTTTTTGCTTATTTGTATCATCAATCAACTTATCAGGAAAATAATCTAAATTTTTTCCTTTATTTTTAGCATGTAGATCATGCAAAATTTTACCTTCAGGGTTCACAATACTTACATCAGAGAGTTCTGGTGTATTGGTAAGTACCTCTTTGAGTAATTTATCCATTCCTCTAAAGTTTTTTAATTGCTTACCAAAACGCAACGAGGGTTCTATTTTACGTTTTAGGTTTTTTCCTGCAATTTCATAAGTAGAAACCAGCGAGTTGACATAGATTTTTTCAAAAGAAGCCAAGCTTAAAATAGAGCTTAATACTAAAGCAAAAATTAAGATCACAAGGGTGACGAGAACAATTTTTACCTGAAATTTCATGCTGTCATAAAACCTATGTAAATTTCTTACTATTAATCATGTCATGATTTATTGCTGTAATAGTATACATGATTCTTACCTTCTTAAGTTGCCGCTTAACAAATCAAGTAAATAACATAGTTGTTAAATAGTGTATGTTGTGCATTATTTAATGCAAGGTTAAGCTTTGAATAACTAAAAAGAGGGCAGCTTACTTATGTTATGACAGAACAATCAAAAACTATTCCAGTTTTATTGATATAGCGATTTCTTCTATTTTTAATGCGCTTGGGTTGGAATTTATTCTTTGATACTTCACATCGTCTTCTTTGATTTAGAATGATATTGATTCAGAATTTTAGAGCAAAAGATACAGAATAAGGGAAAATTTTTAATTATTTCAATTGAACAGATTGATATATTTATTCATTGAAGTTACATACTCACCAGAAAATGATGATATTCAACAAATCGTAGCAGCGTTAAAGCCAACGTCACTTGTATCTTTAATACCCACTTCCAACTACCCAAGGGCACGATACAAGAAAAAAAGGGTAAAAAAAAGCGGGGTTCATACCTGTTAAGGCAAGATGGGTGATTGAATGCTCTAATGCATGGGTTGAAAGATGTAAAATTTTGGTAAAAAACTTTGAGTGGTCGCTCTTTAATGCTAATGCAAAACTCAAATTATGCTTTGTCAGGCTACTATTTAAAAGGCTTGCTAAAATTTCTTAGAGATCTCAAATGGGTTCTATAGGAAAAATTAATAAAAAAACCGCCTTAACCAAAAGCTCAGTTAGGCGGTTTTTTATCAGTCCAAAAACTTAATTAATATTAAGCTTCTGTGACAGGGATTTTACCAATTTTAGCTTGCCAAACAGCAGGACCTGTTTGGTGTACAGATTCCCCAGTAGAATCTACGGCAACCGTTACAGGCATGTCTTTCACTTCAAATTCATGCACTGCTTCCATGCCTAATTCTTCAAAGGCAACCACACGCGCAGATTTAATCGCTTTAGACACTAAATAAGCCGCACCACCAACAGCCATTAAATAAACAGCTTTATGTTTTTGAATCGCTTCAATCGCAACAGGTCCGCGCTCCGATTTACCCACCATACCGATGATACCTGTCTTATCAAGCATCATTTCAGTGAATTTATCCATACGGGTTGCAGTGGTAGGGCCAGCAGGTCCAACTACTTCATCACGAACAGGATCAACAGGTCCTACGTAATAAATAAAGCGGTTTGTAAAATCTAAACCATCAGGTAAAGACTCGCCACGGGCTAACATATCGTTAATACGTTTATGCGCTGCATCACGTCCTGTGAGTAACTTACCACTTAATAAAACACGTTCACCCGGTTTCCATGTTGCCACTTCTTCAGGAGTGATATCATCCATATTCACACGGCGCACATCTTTTGCTGCTTCCCATGTGACGGCTGGCCAATCTTCTAAACGAGGTGGGGTTAAATCTGCCGCACCACTTCCATCTAAAGTAAAATGAGTATGGCGCGTGGCAGCACAGTTAGGAATCATGGCAACAGGTAAAGAGGCTGCATGGGTTGGGTAATCTAAGATTTTCACATCCAATACTGTGGTTAAACCACCTAAACCTTGTGCACCAATACCCAGCGCATTCACTTTTTCATATAATTCTAAACGCAATTCTTCCACACGGTTTTGTGCACCACGGGCTTGCAGTTCTTGAATATCAATGTGTTCCATTAAGGATTGTTTGGCTAATAACATTGCTTTTTCAGCAGTTCCACCAATCCCGATGCCTAACATACCTGGGGGACACCAGCCTG
>Ga0193960_1000761_pt1 | contig 13115 bp, 17 predicted proteins | sample FB_3_MG_FD_140338 | JGI IMG/M metagenome (GOLD analysis project Ga0193960, IMG submission 140338) | Microbial mat bacterial communities from the Broadkill River, Lewes, Delaware, United States - FB_3_MG | ecosystem: Environmental > Aquatic > Freshwater > River > Microbial mats | place: USA... | reverse complement strand
TTTTTTTCTCCTTATAATTTATTTTTAAAATTGAAATATATATCATCAGTCTTGCTAAATGCTTGGAATACTTGTCTATTAATTGTTAATAAAACTTCTCCTGTTACACTATCTGCAAAACAATATGATTGATAATCTAGACCTCTTGGCGTTGTATCATAATTAGCATATAATTTAAATCCTCTAGTTTCTAAGCTATCATCTAGTAATAAATCCACATTGATTGAACTTGCTAAAATATCAAAACTTCCGACATCTATTTTATTTAAAAATTCTTTTGGCTCAAAATCCAAACCATAAACTTTTATATCATTAGAATTACTTAAGTTAACAAGTGGATTATTTTTTATAAAATTACTTCCAACCTTTATAGCATTGTTTTTTCTTTTTGTATGAAGCTGATAAGTCATCGCGATTATACCACCAGAATCTTTTTCATTAACCATTTTTTCTATGTTAAAATATGTTGAATTTAATTCGTTTTGAAAATCTTGAGCTGGTATAAGTTTTGCAAGAGCATCTATTCCTAAAAAACCACCAGTATAACTATTGCCAATTCTAACGCTAATCAAATTTTTATCAGCACTGATATCATTAGGCTCTATATATATAACATCTAAATCTGAAGCAAATCCTGCACTCATACTTGGCGTTTGAAATACTTTACCTCTACCTGCACTAACATTGTCAGCCATTTTTTGAGTAAACAATAAACTATTTCCATAAGGTCTTGCTATTGTACCTATTAAATACTCATCTTCAAATGATGGGCTTGCTTCTGCTGGATAAGTAAATATACTTGAGCTTGCAAGTAAATCATCAGACTGTGAATATGTTTCAAATGTTTTTGCATAAGCATCAATAGCATCTGGTTGTACAAATGAAGTATTATCTCCATTATCATCAAAGTCAATTACACAATAATCTTCAATATATAATTGTTCTTGTACTAAATTTTCAAAAGGTACGTCTGATATTCTATATTCTTTATTTGTTGCAACTATATCTTTTAGTTTACTATAATTTTCTGTTAATTCTAATGTTGCCTTACTAAAATTTTCCCAATCTTCAATCTCTATATTATTAACATATAAACCGTTTATTAAATTACCAATATCTGGTATATTATCAAATTCCTTAATGTTATATGTTTCCATAATAGTTCTATTGCCAAGCTGTGCAATAGCACCTTTAATGTTTTCACCAAAACTATCAGTATTAATTACTTTTTCTGTCTGATTATACACAGTTTCTGATTCAGTGTTAAACCCCTCATTATCTAATCTTCTTGTTTTTGCAAATTCTTCTGTAAGTGGTATATATTCAATTCTAAATTTAAAATCTTTTATAAAATCAACACTATCAATACCTCTAGCTCTTTTGTAAATAACTCTTATAGCCTCTAGGTTTGAGCCTAACCCCCACCATACAGGTGTTTGATGTGTTAACCCTTGTATTCTATTACTGCCTTGCTTCCAGTACAATGCAGAGCCTCTATAAATATTTGTAGCATCAAATTCGTCTGGTAATGCTAAATATTGTTTTTCTTCAAATACATAATCTGTTATATCTATTTCAGTAGTACATAATGTTTCCTGACAATCCATAATAACTTTTTTAATCTTATATATTGGATAATTAACAACTATCTCTGCTGAATTGTCGCTTATTTCTGTTTTTCCTTCTTCTGCTCTTGGAGTAATCCAACCATTCTCAAATGGATAAATAACTGTTGTTTCTGTTTCTCCTGCACCCTCCGAAACAATATTACTTAAATTTGTTACAAGTGCATCACAGTAATTCTCTGATGTCTGTTCTTTTATTCTACTATTGATAAGTGTTCCAAAGTCTGAAACCTCTGTAAAATCTTCTAAAAAGTCAGCTGAAATAATTCCGTATTCTTTAACTCTTGTTATCGCCTTAGCATAAGATAATATAATATCTAAACATTGCCTTAATGTTAAATCATTGAAAGTAAACTCTGGAGATATTATTGTATTAATTCTATTTCTTACTACCGTATCTAAAACAAACTCAGGTGTTTCGCCATCAATTAACGTTTTATGCTTTATAAGTAACAAATCAATAGTTTCATCCAAATATTTTTGAGTGCCTGTTAATGGTTGTTTCAATGAAAATCCCCTAACAAGTCTTCTTTCCAATATTTTGGTTGGCTCTATTAATGTAAAATTATGTTTCCAATATTCTGTTTTAGGTGCAAATGTTAATTGCTCTGCACTATCAGTATCTATACGCCAATTTATATAGTCTAAATTTTTTGTCTGAAAACGTAGCTTGGTAAATGTTTCTATCTCATCGCTAACTAATGACTTTCTACTAGAAAACAATCCAATATCAAGTGTTCCATCTTCTGTTTTCTTTCTATTAATAGGTCTAAGGAAAGGAATATCAGTCCATAGCTGTGTGTTTATATCATAATATTCAATTTTAATTATATTCTTTGACATTATCTACTCCCATTAAAACTTGATAAATTTAATCTTCTTTGCAACTCTGTTTCTTGTATTCTTTCAAACTCTCTTTTCTTGTTGTAATCAAATGCAGTAGTACCCAAATCTATTGCTACATTTGCAGTACCAATCCAGAATCCAGCCTTATAGCCTATCGCATAACCTATTGCTTTACCTGCCAAGTTAACTGCTTGTTGTTTTGCAGAAGAGCCTGTAAGCATTTCAACCCTTGATGATGCGAAGCCAACAGCTTTACTTCCTACATAAGCAGTAACACCTAATGCTAAAGCTTGTTGTCTAGCTATAGATGCTGTCTTTCTATCATCAGTTGGTATTTGTTGAACTGGTATAATACCATCTTCTTGTGGCAGTACTAATGGTTGAGTACCATCTTGTGGTACTGCTGAACTTCTTCTATCTTCTATTATAATTCTTTTAGTATCTGCCATAATTTCTCCTTATATTGTTTTTGCGTATGTTACAGTAATAAATATAAATTGACCTAATTGTATGGGTGGTGATATGCTAGTTAATATTGCATTATCCCAAATATATTCATTTGTTGTTATATCATCTTTTTTCCAAGATATTTTTATTGTTGTATCATCATCTAAATTATCTCTAAGTAATACATCAATATAATGTTCACCTAAAACACTACCTCTTGTTAGTATCATATTTAAAGATAAATTCCTTGTTACATATCTTTCAACAACTTCTTCCTCGGCACCTGCACCATTTCTTTCTATGTTAGATGTATATGTTGGTGTAAAAGATGTTACATCTACACCTTGTTGTTCAGCTATTCCAGGAGGTGTAATTGATATTGAAAACTCATCACCAAAATAACCTGCTCTAATATTATTTGTTTCTCTTGTTATTGTTACATCGCCAGTAAGAGTTAATGTTAAAAATCTTACATCGTTTTTGTTAACTGAATTTACAGCCTCAAAAGTATTAAAACCCCAAGCATAGTAATATGTTCCACTTGACAATATTTCTTTTGTTACAAGTCCATTATAAGCATCTATGAAAGCTCTTACATCATCAACAATACCTGTCTTTTTTGCATCAGCCCTAATTGCCACTTGAAAAACTGGTGTAGAAGCATCTATATCAAATACTTCATTCTTTTTAACTATACCAGCTTGAACAACGCCTCGAATATTATTATTTTCTATTTCTTGTTTAGTTATTGTATCTGCGTCACCTAAAAATAAATTCAATGTATTAATAACCCTTTCTTGCTCTACTGGGTTATATGTTGCAGTTAAATCATATTTATTTTTATAATCAGTACTATTAGCATTCAACCAAGTATTTATTTGATTTGTTATTAATTGTGTGTTAGTCATAAAACATAACCCCCTAATTCTTTCGCTATTTCATTTGCAATATCATCTATTGCATTATCTATCCATAAATAGTGTTTATTACTTCTTCCTCTAATTGTTGAGTTATCATTTAACAATACCCCATAAGGTGCATTTTGCCCACCTATTTCAAATACAACAGCATTAGCACCTATTGACATTAACCCACCAATACCGTTATATCTAAGGTTACCAGTCCTATATGGAGAACGTCTTACTAATTTTGTACGTACTGAATTACCCACATTTTGAATTATTACTGCCATATTATTCTCCTAAATTTAAAACCCAAGCAACTTGATTCCTACTATATCTCGATTTTGTGTTTACTGTAACAGGTGTAATTGTTTTAACTTTATACTTAATACCCTCTTCTAATTCAAACGTACTGCCAGCAGAGCTTGGTATCTCAGAACTTATTTTAATTGTTGCTAAAGCTCTCACATAGTCCAAACCATTAATAAAATTATTATCAATAGTGTAGCTTCTTGGTGTCATCTCCTCATAATTTCTTAAATATTCTCCACCTTGTGCTGTAATTAACTTACCACGTTTTAATTGGTTATTATTATTTCTTGCAAATCCCCAAGCCATTAAATCACCTCACTAAATAAATATCCATATCTATAAAGTATATTTAGCTGTTTTAAGAGTATTGTATATACTTCTTGATTAATAGGTATACTTCTTTCGTTACCACTGTATATACCCTCTTTAAGACCGTTAAAATAACTAATAATTAAAGAACTTTGTGCATATTTAAACACATCTTTCCTTTGTTCTGTTAAGTCGGTGTCTTCATTGTATGTTGAGCTATCTAAAGTATCTTGTAATTGTTTTAGTGTTCCGTGTTTATACCAATAAAAAGGTCTATCATAATCATCAACATATGAAATAAGCCCAGCTTCTACATCACTATCTTTAAACATATTCTCATTATGTGCTTTGATATAGTTTAGTAAATCTCTATATGCCATATTAATTACACTTTCGGTGCTCATACCTCTTTGTGTTTTGATTTCATATTCTAAATCAAAACCACCTACATTGTTAATCATATAATCAACACTTGTTATTGTTCTTAAATCTGTCATTTATTACTCCTTATTTATAAAATTTAGCATAACCTTTGTCGCTTTCTTCAATGTTTAAATTAGCCTTAAACTGCTTTTTAAACTCTTTTTTAAATTCATTTACTTTTTTATAACATTCTTTAGCATTAAATGCTTCTGTCATAATTTCAATTTTTGCAAAATTATCTTTATCAAATCCAAAATTAACTAAAGTAATACCTTTATTAAAAATTCCTTTACCTGCTTTTTGTTCTTTTGTTAGTTCCTCGTTAGCATTCATTAAATCAAACATTTCTTTTGTTAATGTACTTCCATATCTAACCTTGTAATAGTGTAATTTATTCACTATAAATTCCTCCTTAATATTTATTTTAATGGAAAGGGTTTCAATATATAGCCACCCTTAAAAACTTTTATTAGATTTTATTATGCTTTACTTACTACAGTAGTTTTACCACTTGTAACAGCTAGAGTAGAACCATCTACAACAGCAATAGCAATTTCCTCACCAGTAGTAGCTGTAATATCATCGGTACCATTCCAAGCAGTCCAAGTACTTAAGTCATCACCATACTCTGGTAGAGTAACAGTTGTATCTGTTTTATAAACATAAGTGTAACCACTGTTTAGGATTTCTTTATCAAGTGTAATTAATGTATCACCTGAAGCAGTACCCTCAGCAGAAGTAACTGTTAATGATTCACTATTAAAACTTACATAAACAGATTTAACACCTTTTGTTCCATCAGGGAATACAAATGTATCCCAGTATGAACGGTTTTGATATAAGTAACCATCACCTTTAGTATGTTGCCCTGGTGCGAAGAAATAGATTGAACTGATTTTTGGTACAGTTTTACATTTCTCTCTATCAACTACAATAAAGTTAATTTGTGAACTTTCTGCAATGTCGCCTGTAAAACCATCTTCCCCAGCGTTAGTGTTTGCTCTGTAATAAACAACAGTGTTAAATCTTTCAATGTCGTCAACTTCTATAATGCTTACACCATCGATAGCAGTAACTCTAGCTTCTAAAGCTAAACCACCTGGTGCTACTTGTGTGTATTCAATTTTTCTAGTTAATTGGCTTGAAAGTTCTAATGCATTCATTGCATCTGGGCTAATATGAATTTCAATATTTTTTCTGTATCTACGAACTGCATTAATAGCATTTTTAATTTTTGTGTAAATGTCTGATGCACTATAACTTTCATCTGCATACAGACTTGCATCAATAGCTTCACCAGCTACTTTTTCATAGAAATAAGCATCTGCTTCTGGTCCTGCGTGTTCTGCTAGGAACACAGAACTGATATTTTGAATTGTAGCTGTTTGGTTACTTTCATCAACATCAGCCTTATCAATTTGTAGTTCCACATCTCTATCGTGTGTTAGTGTGAATGGTACATCTGCTTGAGTGATAACACTCGCATTCCATCCACCTGCTCTACTGTGATTACCAAAACCACCAGTAGCCATTGTGCTAAAGTGGAATGTCTTAGCATCTAACCAGTTTACATTTGTTGTCATAAATTTTGCTGTGTACATAGGCTCTGCTAAAGTTCTTAACAGTTCTCTTTGCCATTTTTCAGCATAGTTAATTGTATTTGCCATATATTATTCTCCTATATTTTATTATTTTTGTGCCCAAGGCTCTTTATTAACACTTGGGTTCCAGCCATTATTTTGTTTTGGCTCTGTTTTATTAGCTATTACTTGTTTTGGAGAGCCAGCTAATCCACTCTCTATACCTTTAGATACTTGACCTGCAATTAGTTCTTTTAAACTATTTACATTGCTAATCATTTTTTCATCATCAAGGTCAGCTACGAAGTTAACAAACTCTTTGCCTAGTCCCTCATCTGATAGTTTTTGTAATGCGTTAAACTTTGCTCTATCTTGTGCATAGCTTTGTTGTTTTTCTTGAAAGTCTTTTCTCTCAGCTTCAAAACGCTCTTTGTCATTCATTGCTTCAAGTTCTTTCTGTCTATTCAAGTCAGCCATTTTCTTTTCGTATTCTTCTTGTGTTTTTTTAGCACCTTGTGAATACATCTTGTTAGCTAAAGCATCCATTTGCTCTTGCATTACTTTTTGTTGTTCTTCCGTGAACACTGGTGTCACATTTCCTACTTCCGCATTGCTAGTACCTTGTTCATTTGTTTGAGGTGTTGCCTCAATGTTTGTCTTTTCTTCTGCCATATTAAATTCCTTTGATTTTAAAGCTCTCGCTTATCGATTGATTTTAAAACTCTCGTTTGTTTGTGATTTATAGTCCCTCGACTTATATTTTAAATGGGCTTAAATGTTTCCCACTTAAAGCTAATTTGTTCTCTGTGAGGTTGTCTAAAGAATCTCACATTGTTTTCTTTGGCTTGTTTTTGTAATCCTCTAATCTTTGCTTGTTGTATTCTAACAAGTCTATTAGCTGATAATCTACCTTGCTCTGTTAGTGCGTTTGCTTCACGCTGTTTATATTTTCTTATGTTTCTTTCGTATGCTCTTTGTTTTAGTTGTAAGTCATACGCTTGCTTTCTTTTTACTTGGTTAATGCTACCGCTTTTATTAGTCCTTATATCTTCATTAAACTTTGGCTTATTAAACCCTGGTGGAGCATCTGTTAAAGGATGTCTACAATTAAAGTGCTGAAACCCTTTACTCCTTGCAAATGATAATGTTGGGTATTTTCTTCCTTTTGGCTGTCTTCCCTCTCTATTAATATCATCTACTAAAAATTTATCTTCCCAGGGCGTACAAAGTGGACAACTGCCACCGTGTGCTGGTACGTATACTAAGTCATCTTCTCTGGCTTGTTCTGTTATACTACCAACACCTGCATTGTAAATATCATTAGTCTGTTCTTTAGTGATTGTTTGTGTATAACTTGATAAAGTAAGTTGTTTTTTGTCTTTTGTTACTTTACCAACTACATCTGTAAACTGACTATTTGCTTCATCTACTAAATCAAATAGTTTTTTATTTGTTTTCATACGTTTATTTAGAACAAGGCTTGCAATTAATATCCCAGATAGTAGTTTAAAGTCATTGTCTTGTTGTTTAAAGCTAGTTGTTGCACTTTGTCGTATAATTTGTTTAGTTACTTTTTCTGTTGCCTTAGAACGCTTATTCTCGGCTTTGGTTATATTTCCATTAACCTCTGTAGTAACTTCATTTAATCCTTTTTGTTTGCCTGCCTCAAATGCTCGACCTGTGTCATCTTCTATAATGTCATCAGCTGACTTAACATATTGCCTTAGTCTATCAAGATTTTTAGCTTTTAAATCTTTACGCATAACATTTAATTGACTTCTTAGGTCTTGTGCTGTTAAATCTTCTATTGGTAAATTACCTAAACTTCTCAATAAATTACTTCTATTTTTCAATAGTCTGCTTTCTGTTGTCATACCTAAGTTATACATATTATCTGCATTATATGTTTTGTAATTATAATTCTTTGGCATTATTCACCTTCTTCATTTGACAAATAATCAATTAAATTAGATATAAATACTTCAACCTCACAATTTATACGTTTTATATCTAAAGCTTGTAAGTTATCAGCTATTTCAATACCAAAACTTAAAACACCTTTTGCTAAATCGCTTTTAAATGTTTTTTTATATCCTTTAAATCCATCCATCCTCTATTCCTCCGTTTCTGCTTCATTAACCTCTGGCTCTTCCATTTCTGGCTCTTCCAAGCTTGTAGTATCACCGTTAGCAAATAATGGTGTATCATCTGGCTCAAACTCCTGCTCTTCTTCAAAGTCATCTTCGCCATTAACAAAATCATACTGCTCACCTATTAATTGTGGTTTAACACCTACGCTTAGTGCACTTGCTGTAATCATTGCTATTTCTTGGTTAATACTTGGTGTATTATCAGTAAATGTAATTACTACATCTAATACATCTAAATCTTCTCCACCTTTTGTACTTAATACGTTAGAATACTTTTGTAATCTGTTTTGTAAACCATTTATTAAGAATGGTGTTTTTGTATTGCCTAAAGCCTTAATGCCATTAAGCATATTCTCCATTGCAGTACCTGATTGTATGTTTCCTGCTCTGTCAGTTGTAAAATCTGGACAGAATGAGTACTTTGCAATATCTTCTGTTAAAGCCTTTCTAGTAGCCTCCATACCTAAATGGTCTATTTGACTTGTTAAATATGATATACTAGGATTAGCTGATTGACCATCACTCTTAACCTCAACACGCCTCTTCTGTTTCATATCTGCGTGTGCTTTGTTTTTCTCTGTTTCATCGTTACCTAAGCTAACTCCGTTTAGTACTAATATATTCTCTATAAATTGTCTAATACCGTTTAAATGGTCACTACCTAATTCATTCTTGGCATCTATTAAACTAATAACTGGTTCGAAGTCACCTATTAAGTCCTCATTGTTCCATATCTCTGTTAGTGGTAATGTTTTAATGTTATGTGGCACTGTATCAACGAACTCTCCCAAGTCACCGTTAAACTGTTGTACTATGTTAAGTGTTTTTATTGAATTGTCTACCACTTCATTACTTCTATACTTAGTTACATTTGTATAATCATATACCGCAACTTCATAATAAGACTTCTTTCCATCAGCTGTTGGTACCAATGTGTAGTTAACACTATATAACGGTTTTTTCTCTGTTTCATTGTTGTACACTGAAAAAGCGTTTGTTGGTCTTACAGCTTTAGAACGTGGCTCTGCGTTATCATCAATATAAGTTAATTCTAACCCTCTACCATAAGTACCAATGTACTCTTCAAGTGCAGTATCAACTGATTGTATGTTTTGTCTTCTGTATAATCTAGTAATCTCATTTATTGCTTTTTTAAGCTTAACATCACTTTCTATATCATCGGCTGGAGAATAAGTAGCACCATTACCATATAGAAAACCTATAATTGTCTTAATGATATATCTAGGCTCTGCATATATAATCTTATAGTTTATTTGGTCATCAATCTTACTGTACCTCATTCTATTTAATACAGCCATTATGCTTTTCAAATAACCCTCTAATACAAGCATACGTGGAACTTGTAGTTTGTGCTGTTTAATAGCATTTACTATATCGTTCCTTTTTGGTGTTTGACCATCTAACTCTTGATAAATAAGATGGTTAGGTTGAAAAGCCAACCAACCAGCCGTATTACTTTGGTCATATTCATTTTGTTGTGTGATTATGTTTTCCATATATCTCCTTACATAAGTGTTTGTTCGCGTACATAGTACGCTATACCTAGTGACATTACTTTGTCATCGTGTTTACCAACATCCGCTTCAGCTCTACTTTTTTTATTTTTAATAAATGTAAGCATTTGCCTTAGTGTGTCTTTATCGTTTATTAATTCTATGTCATTATTAACAATATTTTTTAAATAGCTAATAAATAGCGGTCTTGTTATACTTGTTGTTTTAACGCCTAACTGAAGTGTAAATTCATTAACTGCCCTATCCTCTCGCTGTCTTGCGAACTGATTTGGATAGTCTAGCTTTTGTAATTCCTTTGTTGGGTATGTACTGAAGTTGTTTTCTATTGCTACCTTAGACCAATTATAATATTTGCCTAAGCAGTACATTTGATGGACAAAGTAATCTTCATCATTCAAATGTGTAAGCGTAGCAACTTGTTTACCACTCTTAAGATGTAAGAATTGCCCCTCAAAGTTATCACTGCCATCTCCTGCTGTATCGCCACCAGCTACATAAAACTGCCCATTGATTGGCTCTTCCCATATTTTAATAGCACCATCTGGTCTTTCTATAAACTGTATATCTAATAACTTACTATGTCCATTTGGATAGTAGTGTCTTTTGTATATAAACTCACCACGTTTAATTGGCTCTGGTGCTGTTCGTATTCTTTCAATGATTAAGTCTTTATTGAACACACAATCGCCACTACTAAGAAATGCTTCTTCTGGCGTAATTGGATATTCTTGTCTAAACTTGTTTACATCTTTCTTACATTTATTTATTATTGTTGCTCTACGCCATTCCAATTGGTCATTGGTTAAATTATATCTAAGTTTAAGTTCCTCTTCTTCTGTAGTTAATTTAAACCCTGTATATTTTCTTGTATATTCAGGGACATCTTTCCAAGGTACAAATACTGGTATAAAATCACTCTCACCTGATACTGCACTATCCCACATATCCTTAAAGTAATTAAAGCCATTAGCTGTACTCTCTATAAATATCATTGTATTTGGCTCTTCTGGTACTGCTTGCATTAAACCTAACATCTGGTCTTCTGCATTTTCTCCCCAATATGCCATCTCTGATAAATGCAAGTTGTTCATAGTTTCACCCCTAAGGATATCTTTACCACCTGCAGTTTCAACTATTATATAACTGTTCAATTTATCAAATACTAATTCTCTATCATTTGAATATGCTTTATGAGGTTTTTTATTATCTGGTAACCCCTCATAGAATGACTTAGCCATATTGAATAAGGCTTTAGTACTTGCTTTTTTATGAGCTATTACAGCTGACCTTGTATTAAAGTTTGTTACTGTTAACGTAACTGTAAGCCCTTGTCCTAGCGTTGAGCCTCCTACTTGCCTAGACTTAAGCATTATTACTCTCTTAGGTTTACCTTGTCTGTGTTGCTCTCTAAAAGCCTCATATACTTTATTTTGGGCTACATTAAATACAAATGGCACTACTTTAGATTTCTTATTACGTACTTTTAAAAACTTCTCTATATACGCCTTTGTGTTTACTGCCATTGTATCCTCCTAAAACGTATCTCCCTCTACTTCTTTTAAACTATCTTCATATGTTGTTACATTTGCGTCTAAGTTAATGTTTTTACTATTATAACCATACATATTATTAAGCTCTTTAATACTATCTTGAATTACTTTTGCTTTTATTTTAAACTCGTGCTTCCCCATTTTAATCTCATTACCTGTTTCACTATTTATAAATGTTCCAGTTAAGTTATCTTTTGCTTCTTCTATTAACTCTAATAGCTCTCTTGCTGACTTATCTAATGACCATTGAACCCTGTCTAATGATTTTTTATTCATTTTATTGTATAAATATTCATACCTTAACTTTACCTTAACATCTGCAAATAACTCACTAGCCTTTATATCAACATAGTTCATATTGCCTTTTTGATTAGAGTAACCAGCATCCAAATAAGCCTGTCGCTGTGTCTTACCTGCGACAAGCCCTTGTACATATTTTTCTTGCATATGTGTTAGTGCCATTACCTACTCCTTAATTTCCTATTGTTTTTTAATTTCTTTAGTAGTTCTTTCATTCTATCGTTTGTATAGTTAGGTTTTAGTTTTTTCATTAACTACTCCTTAATAACTGTGTAATACCTATAATCAACATCATTGATACTATAACACCTATTATGCATATTGGTGCTTGTATAAAGTATATTACTATTAGACTTATTATTATTGTTGTGAACTGTATGAAGTTAATTAGTTTCATAGTTTACTCCTCAAACATAGTTACTGTGTCATAGTCATATTCTATGTTAGCGTGTTCTTGTTCTAAGCCTTTAAGATTAGCTTTTAGTTTTTTGTTTTCTTTGTAGAATGGTATTATAGTTAATGGTGCTGTTATTATTAGTATTGCATACCAAAATATGTGTAATGCTTTATCCATATATTAATCCTCCTTTTTCCAATATGATAGTATTTCTAAATTTCTACTATCTGAAGTATCATATAAAATACCATTTTTAATACAAATTAAATGACAATCTTCTTGGTCTGCAACTTTACATAATACAATGTATTTAAATTTTTTATTGATATTTAAATTCTTTACCTTTCCATCAAATTCTAATTCTTTTAAACCTAAATTCTCTTGCAAATACGCTCTAAAACATTTATTGTTATTAAAAAGCAGTTTCATTTCTAAAGATTTATTAAATAATTCAGAATAACTATCCTCCCAAGTATAATCTAAAAATTTAGACAAAGCTCTTATTACACAATCACCCGTTTCATTCATATACGGATTTGCATTATAATATTTATATTTTACTTTCATATATCCTCCATATACACAAAAAAGCAAGTATGCTCACTCGCTTTCCTGAAACCCAGTATGTTAGGGTTTGATTATTAAATTTGCTAGTATTTCCTAGCAGTCAATGATTTTTTTTGTAGTGTTACATTTCGCACTATTCACATATGATAAACACCTTTATAGTGTATTATCT
>Ga0193960_1000760_pt1 | contig 13116 bp, 9 predicted proteins | sample FB_3_MG_FD_140338 | JGI IMG/M metagenome (GOLD analysis project Ga0193960, IMG submission 140338) | Microbial mat bacterial communities from the Broadkill River, Lewes, Delaware, United States - FB_3_MG | ecosystem: Environmental > Aquatic > Freshwater > River > Microbial mats | place: USA... | reverse complement strand
CTAAGCCAGTAGTGAGGGTGTGTTTTCATCTTTAGACGATTCCGTGTTAGTTTTTTAGTAGTAGTTGCCGGGTAGACGAATACGGCGCCGAAAAATTTAACTCTCTTCTAAATGAAAACGTTTATCAATTGGGTTTGTTTACAATAATGTCGCTTAAATCATCTTTTTGGGGTATTTCCACCCTCTATAGTTCGATCAAAGATACTCATCAGTAGATGGTTAATATAAGGCGCGTTGGTAGTTGACTTAGAGTTGGCTCTAAGTTTTATGCTTTTGTACTCTTATTAACAATAGAGGCACTATTATGACTGCAAAGGTGATGTTACTACTGTGTTTGGCGTGGACTGCTTCTGATTATTTATACGCGGAGAATACGGTGTCTAATACGAGTGATCGTTATAATACGGGGTTAAAAAATTTACAAACTATTGATAAAGAAGCTGGTGAGAGGGTGCTTGAAACACTCAATAGTATCTCGCCAGACCTTGGCCGCTATATTATTGAATATAGTTTTGGTGATGTGTATAACCGCCCTGAGTTAGCACTAAAAGCAAAAGAAATTGCCGTGGTAGCAGCGCTAACGGCAATGGGTAATGCTAACCCACAATTAAAGGTGCATATTCACGGTGCATTAAATGTAGGCTGTACTATCGCTGAGGTGCAAGAGGTTATTTTACAAATGTCGGCTTATTCCGGTTTTCCCAGCGCTATTAATGGCATGTTGGCCTTAAAAGATGTCTTAGCGCAGCGCAAAGCGGAGGGTAAAAAAGATCAACCCGGTACAGTGCTACCGGCTGCTATCGCGAAAGGGAAAACACGCTATGAGGCCGGCGCTGATCAATTGCGTGTACTTAATAGCGATCAGGTTGAAATACTAGAGAAAACCTTTGCCGATATTTCACCGGATATGGCCAAGTTTGTGATTGAATATGGCTTTGCCGATTTATATGCCCGGCCAGCATTAGATTTACGATACCGCGAAATAGCCACCATAGCCGCATTGACAGCCATGGGCAATGCGACCTCACAACTCGCATTTCACATTAAGGCTGGTTTACATATTGGTGTAACACGTAGCGAAATTCGCGAAATCATGATTTTAATGAGTGTTTACGCTGGGTTCCCCGCAGCGATTAATGGCACGTTAGCCTTAAAAGAGGTGCTTGAGGCTAAATAACAGGTCTGCGAAAGCACAGGGCTTGATTGATTAAAGCCTTAGTGCTTGAGCTGTCATCTCAGCTACCCATCTACTCCTTAACAATGGTTACACTTATTCTACCCCTGTGTGATATTTGGTTGTATTTTAACCTTGAGAACCCCCAGTCACTGTATTGATCTCTATTACTTTACTGTCGTGTTGATAGAGTATTGTACATTTGCGTAATATGTTATTGTCGTTACTTTTGCGGTCAAAAAAATGAGAATTGTGACTAAAATCGTATTGTGTTATGGCGTATTATTATTAATTGCGCTAGCCAGTGTTGGCTTTTCTCGCTGGAGTGTGAGCCAGGCTATGTATCAGTTAGAGCGCGCCAGACTAGCGAATGAATCCTATGATCACCATTTAATGCTTTTAGCTCATACCTATCGCTTATTTAAGCAATTTGGTGATACCTTGCTGATTGGCAATTTAGGTAATGATAATTTACGTGAAAAAAAAGCCCTAGAGTTAGCCATTAAGCATGACATTAAAACAATTAAAATGGCGATCGCCAAAGAAATAGAAATGGTGGGCAGTAAAGAGATTAAAGCGCTTGAGTCAATTGGTTCGATAGAGCTATTAATTAATAGTATCGTGGCTGAGTATCGCAGTGTGCGTGATGTTCATGATAGAGCTAACCCTGAACCCTCACTGGATTTATTAGCAAAGATTTTAGAGCGCAGAGTCGATGAGGAGTTTAATGAAAAAATAAATAAAACACTAGCGCTAGAGGCGACAGAAATGCATGCAATGCAAGAAAATACCCAGTCGGTATTTGATTTTTTAAATACCGTGCAAACTATTTTTACTGGCGTGTTACTTGTTGCAGCTGCCTTTTCTATTTATTTATTTGTGCAAGATATTACTAAGCCTATTAGGCGTTTAATTATTGGTGCTACGGAGTTCTCTAAAGGTAACTGGGCGCATCGAATAAGTCTTGCTATGCCTCATGAAATGTCAAAAATTGCTGCCATTTTAAATGCATCGGCAAAAACAGCGCAGTACCGAGAAGGTGAGCTTGAAAAATCAAAAACACTGTTGCAAAGTGAAATTGACTCAAGTGCTGTTGAATTAAAGGCCACCCTAGAAAAGCTGGAAATTGAAGTGGCGACACGCAAAAAGTTATTGGCTGATGTAAGCCACGAGCTGAGAACCCCCTTAACAATTATTCAAGGTGAGGCATCTGTTGCACTAAGGCGCGAAGATACAACACTGGATGAATACCGCGAAGCACTCGTGCGCACTAAAGAGGCCGCCGAACATACATCAATACTGGTCAATGATTTATTGTTTATCGCTAGGCAAGAAACCGGTGAAGTACAATTAAAAGTGCGTGAAAATGACCTTGTTGATGTGACGAGATTAGCTGTTGAATCATCGCGTGCGCTCGCTCAAAATGCGGTAGTGATCACATACACAGCCGATGTCACAACCGCGATATTAGAGTTTGACGAACGCAGAATGACTCAGGTTCTTATTATTTTATTAGACAATGCGTGTCACTACGGTGGCAATGATATCAATGTACACGTGAGCCAGTCACTTGGTGGTTACACTATTGCCGTTTCTGATAATGGGCCAGGTATTAGTGAGCAGGACCAACAGCAAATATTTAATCGCTTTTTTCGCGGTAGTAATGCTGCTGAACGGTTTGTTTCTGGCACGGGGCTTGGGTTACCTGTCGCGCAATCTATTGTAGTTGCACATGGCGGCCAATTAACCGTTGACAGCAATAGTGATACCGGGACAATATTTTATATACACCTGCCTAAATATACCCACGGTAAAATAGCGTTATGAATATACTGTTAGTTGAAGATGAATCTCGGGTATCAGATTTTATCAGCCGAGGTTTAAAAATTGAGGGCTATTCGGTGACTATTGCCACCGATGGCGAAAATGGGCTGGTTTTCTTACACAATAATGTGTTTGATGTTGTGCTGCTTGATTTAATGTTGCCAGGTATTAGTGGTCAAGATGTGTGTAGAAAAATGCGTGCGAAAAACGATTTGACACCCGTACTCATTTTATCTGCACTCGATGAGGTGGACGATCGAGTCAGTGGCCTGCGTTTGGGGGCTGATGATTATTTGGCAAAGCCCTTTGATTTTGACGAGCTGATTGCCCGTATAGAAGCACTGGCTAGACGCCATAAACAATACGCTTACTCGCAAGATACTAATTTACGCCAGCAAAGCTGTGGAAAAATTACCCTCGACAAAGAATCCTACGATGTGACGGTTAATGGTGAATCGATCGATCTCACCGATAAAGAGCGTGAAATGTTAGCGCTGTTTATGAAAAACACCAACAAAGTGATGTCTCGTGAGCGCATACTGAACTCTGTTTGGGGAGCCAATAGTGACCCATTGACCAATGTCGTTGATGTGTATATTGGGCGGCTGCGCAAAAAACTACAACTCAGTAAAGAGGAGCTTAAAACCATTCGCAGTGTAGGGTATCGCTTTAAACCGGCCTTGTCATAACCTACATTGTTATAACCCACATTGTTATAACTCACATTGCCATAACTCCATTATAAACGCCTAGAGTCTGCGCTTTTGCAACGCATTGCCATACGAACTGTGCGCGTTTAATAAAAGCGCACGGGTAATATCGATAGAGTAGGGAGTATCCATTGCTCATCGTAACAACATTTTTCATCGTAACAACATGGCTATCCAAAATGGCTATCCAAAAATTCGAATCTCACAATCGCTTTAATAATCATTTGCAAATAGTATTAGTTGTCATTAGAATCGCGCTTTTGGTTACTCAGCGTAACAATACCTGCTCTGGCTTGTTTTTTAAACGCTATCGCAATGGTATAGATAGTATAGATAAATGATGCCGATCTAATCGGTGATGGCCAATCAGCAGCGTGATTTAATCACGGTATTGATGGTGCATTTCACCGGCTATATTCGTTAATTATACCCATAAGCTTTAAGTGTCTATTTATTTACAGGTTACAACAGGCTACAAGTTATAACAGTTTAAGGATTAAGGCTGAGTAAAAATGATAGCGCACAAGGTAATATCTACGTGCACATTTTTAAGGGGGTGATTACAACGTGAAAGCTCATTTTATACCCGTTTATTATTTAGTAAGCGCCGCAGCAATAGCACCTGTTTTGGCACAAGCTGCCGATACGTCGACATCACTTGATTCTATGATTGTTATTGGCAAACAAACCACTTTTAACAACAGTGATTTAGCCGGCGCAGTCGATGCCATTGGCCGTGATGAATTAGAATATGAGCATGTTGATGACACGATGGAGCTGTTCTCTAAGGTACCAGGGGTATCTTTTTCGCGTTATAACCAAGGGGTGATCAATACGGATATTTCTATTCGCGGCTTTGCCGGTGATGGCTCTAGCCCCCACGCTAAATTACTTATTGATGGTATTCCCTCTAATTTGCACAACGGCTATAGTGAGCTTGATCAATTATTCCCCTTGGGCATTGACTCGGTTGAAATCTTTAAAGGTACTAGTGATGCTCGCTATGGCCTACACAATGTTGCGGGTAACTACAGTGTGTCGAGCCGCAGTGATACGGATGACAATGAACTTGAAGTCACCCTAGGCAGTTTTAACACCCGCGAAGTACAGGGCTACTATGGCGCTAAACAAGGCAAGCTCACCCATAATTACTTTTTAGGCTATCGTGAAAATGAAGGCTTTCGTGACCATACCGACCTAGAAAAATATACCGCCTCTGGCCGTTGGTTTTATGATGTCTCTGACTCAACATCTATCGGTTTTATTGCGCGAGTCTCGCGTTATAAGGGGGATGCACCGGGGTATTTATCCAAAGAAGATCGCCGCAAGCGTACCTCGGCGGCCAGTTTTGCCGACCAAGACGGCGGCGATAAAAAGATTCGCCATTTTAGTGTGCACCTTAATACGGCACTCAGCGAATCCGTGGATTGGTCGCTTAAAGTGTATCAACAAACGTTTGAGCGCGAGCGCTGGGTGCGTTTTAGCGAGCTAAACACGCTTCAAAACCGCTATGATGATCAAGATCACTCAGGCATTATCTCAGTACTACATTGGCAACTGAACGACGATTGGCGCTTAAGTTGGGGGGCTGATCTTGAGTTCCAAGATGTGGTTGAGCAGCGCTTTGGAACACTAGGCCAGAGCCGACGGCGCGACAGCGCTAATGTGATTCGTGATCGTCACTATGATTTTGATACAACAGGCACCTATATAAAAATTGACCACGAATTGAATAGTCTCTTTCGCTGGAATGCCGCCATTAGGGTTGACCGCCTCGATGGTGACTTTGACCAGTTTGATGCTCTTGGTAATGTCGAGAGTCGCGATATTTACGATTTTGGTAGTATCGTGCAACCTAAAGTTAACCTGTTTTTATCACCGCGCAGCGATGTAACGCTATTTGCCAACTATGGGCGCAGCTTTCAGCACCCCTTTGGTGCTAGTGCTTATGCACCAGCTGGTACCGATACCGGTGCGCAGGATGTCTCTATTAACGATGGCTGGGAGATCGGCGGGCGCTGGATGGTCTCAGAGAACATTGAGTTGCGTTTATCCCACTGGCAGCAAAAAGCCAAAGATGAGCTTGTGAATACCGATACTGGCCAAGAAAATGTCGGTAAAACTGAGCGCAAAGGCTTTGATCTAGGTCTTAACTGGTCGGTGACTGAGCGCCTGTATGTCTGGGGCAACTATTCAACCACCGATTCTAAAATAGTGAACCCCGATAGCAGCGACGCCGCCAATATCGGCAATGAGTTGCGCAGTATCGCTGATTTTACCGCATCAGTAGGTGCCAATTACGATATCACCTCAGCGCTCGTTGCCCGTGTACATGTCGATGCGCAGGGTGATTACTATGTCAACGAAGAAAATAGCGGTGGTAAGTTCGGCGACTATACACTGGTTCATGTGGGGCTTGATTATGAAACTTCATGGGGGGGTGTCAATGTGCAGGTCAATAACCTCTTCGACGAATTTTATGAATATGTCTTTGATTTAAACGGTGACGGCACGGGTACGATTCATTCACCCGGCGATGGTATTAATGCGAGTGTTTCGCTGAGTTATAAGTTCTAAAGACCTTAGTGTTCATTTATCAGTACTTCATTTATAGCCGCCTCGTTATTGACAATAGCGAGGCACGACAGGCCCTATTTGTTTTACTGCTTATTTTACTCTTGCCTCGGTGGCTTATGTGAAAATACTCACCCCTTTATTAATCATCGCATTGATGTTTGCTTCTTACTCTAGTTGGGCAAAAGAGCATGTAACAGGTACAGTAAAAGACAACGTAGTAAAAGACAGTATAACTATCGTAGCCCCCTAGGAGATCGGCAGTACCGAGCTATCACAAACCGGTTACATGTTTACCCGTCTGCAAATTGTTGAAACCTTAGTGGGTGTCGAATAAGCAATGGCTACAGGCACCACAAAATGAGTATGGTCAGCAGCTCATCGCGGCTCAACCAGTTAACTACTCAGCGCAGATAAAAGTTCGCGCCGGTAGCCAGCGAGCTGTTGTCAACGCATCAGCCTTAGCGATTGAACGCGAAGGCAGGCGATTAATTCAACCGTTTGATTTAACTATTAATGCCGGTGATGTGATTGGTATTGCAGGCCCCAGTGGTTGCGGTAAAAGTACACTGGGCGATACGCTGCTTAAACTATTAGCACCGGCTAGCGGGCAGGTTGAACATTGTTACCATCAACAGTCACTGCGCTATCAAAAATTATATCAAGACCCGGTGGCTACCTTTCCCAGTGATATCACACTGCAATACCAGCTACAGGCATTTATTAAAAGACACCGTTTAGAGACCACAGCATTACCGGCATTGCTGGATCGTTTGCAATTATCAACCGATACGCTTACACGCTCAGCCCAGTCAGTGTCTGGTGGCGAATTACAACGGTTTTCACTCTTGCGTATACTCTTGCTGGAGCCGCTATTTTTATTTGCCGATGAACCTACATCGCGTTTGGATGTGGTTACTCAACGGCAAACCATTGACTTGTTACTCGATATTGCCCGCCAGAAAAAATGCGGTATGTTATTGGTCAGTCACAATAAGGCGCTATTGGAGAAAACCTGTAGCCGCATTTTTTCTGTGGTTGATTATTGTTTAATAGAATCTTAGTTCAACGACTAAGGCGCTACCTCCACATGGTGAACCCCATGGGGGAAGGGCAGGCGACCTAAGCGTTCCAAATGGGGTGTTTCGCTATCGATCACGCGAAACACCTCAACGCCACCCTCGGCTGTTGTACTGTTGGCATATTCAAAAACACTGACCAGCAAGTGCTCGCCACTCAAATCAAAACTGCCGCCCTCTGGCAGTAGACCGGCAAACGGATAGTCCTGCCGTTTTTTTAGCTTACCTGTTGTAGGGTTGAGCGAAAATAAACTCACACTCGCATCGGGAGTGAAATCAGGCGCACTGGGTAATAGTGCGGTACCGCGCATATTAATTGTGGCGAGTTTTGTGCCATCGGGGCTGATAGCGATACCCTCAGAGGATATATCGCTCAGTGCGCTATCGACAACGCGGTGGTGTGGTGATTTTTGTGTTGGTGTAAATGGTGCCAGTTGTACCACGCTAAGACTCGATGGCGTGGTGGGTAGTCTATTAGACAGTGTTGTCGCCTGAAAATTGCGGCCCCAATTAGCGCTAATATAATGGCGCCCGCTTGGTGTGAAACGCCCGACAAAAGGGTCGTTACCCACCGCTACCGGGTCGCCCCAGCGCTGTAACGCTAAGGTATCATTTTGGCTGCTGAGTTTAAAAAAAGCAATCTGATTGCGGTGGTTAAAGTTGATAGCAAGTACGTCGGCTGTGGGGTGCCAATGTACATTGCTGGCAATTAGGCGTTGATCGCCAGTCAGTGCCGGCATATATTTTTTTAAGGCAAAACGCTGGCGATGTTTAAATGTTTTCTGCGTAAAGTCAATGATATCAAGATAGCTGCCGTGATCACTATTGGCGATAACTGCCACCTGAGTAGTACTGGTTTGGCGTACATCTACGGCCTCGGGAAAGGGCAGTGTGGTGATGGTATCGAGCAGGTTCAGGTCAGCGTCTGTAGCGAGGTCTACGGCAAATAATCGTTGGCCTGCCGGCAGAGTATTGAGGCTACGCGACTGGCTGCCACCTTGCCCTCGGGTTTCTATCACAAAGGCGAGACTGCCATCGTTAGTGAGTGTCAAAATCTCAGGCGGTGCCATCACTGAGTTTGATAGGGGTCTGTGTTTGCGTAATACCTTACCATTATTGATATACAACACACTAAGCGTATCACGAAAACCGGCTGATATCGGCGCCAGCTGCTTTGTGTCGTAGCTCTGTGCCAACAGATCGCCATCGGCTATGGTGGCAATTTTACCCGCGTTAATGTTGGCGGCAAATGCCGGTATAGGGGGGGTGGTTAAAGGTGTTTGAGGTGCTGATAGCGCAGGGGCACAGTAGCTGATCAGTACAGCACAACAGGCCAGTACACGTAGTTTATAGTGGGTCAATAGTCGCATGATATATTCCTGTGTGGTCACTAAATGGCTTTGCTTAGCCTCTTACATTAAGTGCGTGTCATTATAGAAGTAAGCTGTGATTGATATCCAATTCAAAAATACATCTCTGTGATCGTAAATGACGATCAATCTGGTACACTTTAGTTGAGATTAATGTGAGCTTCGTAGGGGTCTAATGGATATTCGTTCTCTTCAGTGTTTTCTTGAGGTGGCTTCGGTATTGCACTTTCGACGTGCAGCCGAGCGTCTTAACTTATCGCAGTCGGCATTGAGCATGCGCATTCGCACCTTGGAAGATGAAATAGGCGCGCCACTGTTTGAGCGCGACCGCCGGCATGTGGCACTTAGCCCTTCTGGGCAGGCTTTTTTAGAGCCCGCCCGGATTGCGCTAACCAATGCACTGCATGCAAAAGCGCAGGCGCGCCGTGCTGCACGAGGCGAGTTAGGCAGTTTGCGTTTAGGTTTTACGCTGATTGCCTTTTATGGCGCACTGCCTGAGGTTGTATGTGCCTTTCGTGTACGCTATCCAGATATTACGCTTGAGTTGATTGAAATGCCCTCTGGTGCACAGGAGCTGGCACTTGCCGCTGGTGAGCTTGATATTGGCCTCTTGCATCCGCCGTTATCGACCGCCGCCTTAACAACGCGCACGTTACCCCGTGAGCCGCTGGTACTGGCGATTCCGTCGAGTCATCGCTTAGCCAGTCAACCCACCATTGCCCTGAGCGATTTAAAGGGCGAGCCATTTATGATTGCCCCTAGATCCATTGGTTCGCATCTCTATGATCGTATTATTGCGCTGTTTCAACAGGCGGGCTTTAGCCCGTCGATTGTGCAAGAAGTGATGCCAATGACATCCCTTATTGGTTTGGCCGCAGCGGGGGTAGGGATTGGCTTTGTCACCGAAGGTATGGCAATGACTAATCGCCCTGGTGTCGTTTTTAAACCGCTAGATGAGCCTGTGTTATACCTTGAAAATGCCGTGTCATGGAAGCTATTGTCTACCGTGGGCGAGCGTTTTCTTGAGGTGATTGCAGAGCATTTAATCACATAATCAAACTCGCGCAACTGGCAATTCGCTGTAGTGCTATTGCGCTAGTCAATAACACTACAGCTAAGTTATTACAGATCAAGCTATTACAGATCAAGCTACTACAGATATTGCTTAATCAAAATCATATTTAAAAATCACTTCTAAATAAGAGAGGTCTTCATCGCTACTGGCATCGGCATCAAAGTCAGTGTACTCAATCCACATAGAGGTATTAGGCCCTATTTTATGGTTGTAGCCCAAGGTGAGCAGGGTGGGCTCTGGTGCATCATCCTCAGAGGCTGCCTCTATATGGGCATAAAAGCCATAGGCAATGAAGTTGGCTGTAATACTGGATTTATCCTCGCCACTGGCTTGCTCTTGTATTTGATAGTTAGTCGCCCAAGTGACAGGCCCGGCCTTGCCCGATGCCGACAGTGCATAAATGTCTTCTGTATTATCACTGCCAAAACCAATATAGCCGGCGCCGAGTTTAACCGGCCCAACGTTATAGGCTAGCCCAAGTTCGGTCTCATCGATATCTTCATTGTCAGGTCTGGTATCATCGGGGTCGGGGGTACTGGTATCAAGCTCGGTACTCTCTCCATCTAACACAAGGGTTGCGCCATAGCTAAAATCGCCATAGCTACCTTCATAACTAATACTTTCACCCGTGCGCCCACGAAATTCAACCATGGATGAAAAGCCCGAGCCAAACCAAGGCCAGTCGCCATCGCCTACAATAAAATTATAAAAGGTGTGGTAGGTTTGGCCTAAATAGATTTTGCCAAAGTCGCCTTTAATGCCGACAATACCGTGCCTTATTCGATCATTAATACCATTGGCATCATCGTTACTGTTGCCTTGATTGGCGGCATCTATTTGCCACTCATAACGGCCAAAAGCGGTTAGGCCATTGGGTAGCTCTGTACTTGCCTTAAGGCCAATGCGTGAAAAACGGCTAACGAGATCGAGTGTTGTTTCATCGGACGAGCTAGAGTCATCCTGACTGACAACACCAATGCGCAGTGATCCATAAAAATCAATATTAACATCCGCTGCATTTGCGCTTAACGGTACGCCCAGAGCACAAGCTATTGCAATAGCATTTTTTTTAAAACTCATATTTCACCCCATAGTTAGTATTTTATTTAGTGCCAAATAACAATTTACTGAACTTAAACTTGGGGTGTATTCTGTATGCGGCATCGATCTATAGTAAAAGCGACATTTTATTTATAGAAAAGCTAAATAGCCTAAGTGATTGTACGATGAGAGACGTTAGTTGTTTTTTTATTGCTATGTATTAATAATTTTAATGGGTTTCATCACAAATTGCTTGCCGTAAATATTAAACTAAATTGTTGTTAAATATAGAAGGGTTAATTTTTTTACAGGCATAACCACGTAGTTAATAGCGTGCGCAATAAACAGATTCTGTAAAAGGGCAGGGTGAATAATGGGGGTGAAAAAGCAAAGCGATAAGAAATCACTCTGCTAATAGGTGGCAGTAAGTGTAAAAATAATTAAGAGTCTATTTTTCGTTGATATCCTCGTATCTATTACTATGTGATATATTGAAAAATCTGCTATTGAATTAGCGATGCACCGTGACACTTCCATAACTGGGTTCGTTTTGAGCCATTTTTAATAGACCACTGGGTGTTGGTTTTTTTGCCAGTAATAAAGGTTTTGTCGCTACCGATTGCTCAGCAAGTTTATGTTCGGTGGTATGTAGTGTGCTTTTTTCCGCTTGGCCACGCTCTTCTCTCGGAGGTATACCCATATGACGTCGATAACACTTACTAAAATGTGGCGTTGATACGAAACCACAGGCTGTGGCGACATCAATAATAGATAGCGAGGTTTGTTTAAGTAGCTGGCGTGCACGGGCTAAGCGTAGCCGCAGATAATAACGCGATGGTGTACAGTGCAAATATTTTTGAAATAGCCGTTCTAACTGCCGACGAGAGGTACCCACATAAATGGCCAGTTCATCTAAGGCTATCGGCTCTTCAATATTAGACTCCATCAGTGATACCAGCTCGACCAGTTTAGGTTGAGTACTACCCATAGCATACTTCATTGGGATACGTTGGTAATCATCCTCAGAGCGAACGCGATCGCAAATAAGCATATCAGAAATAGCAGCCACTAATTCGCCGCCGTGTTGTTGTTGAATCATTGTCAGCATCATATCTAACGGTACTATACCGCCAGAGCAGGTTAATCTGTCTTTAGATAGCGAGTACAATCGATTATTGTTGTTCACTTTTGGAAAGTTTTCAGTAATCGATGCCATACATTCCCAGTGAGTGCTGCACTCTTGGCCATCGAGTAGGCCTGCGGCAGCTAGAGCATAGGCACCCGTACAAATGCTACCGAGTTGAACGCCTTTAAGGTCGAGTTGTTTCAGCCATTGCAACTGTTGATGGCTGTAGCTGTGGGTTATATCAATACCACCGGCAACAATGACGACATCCAGTGTGACCTGTGCAGCAATACTGATATCGGTAGAGACAATAACCTCATTGCTAGAACTTACAGCATTTCCATCCTCACTAATCGTAAACCATTCGTAGAGCTTATTGCTGGACAAGTGATTGGCCATTCGCAGGGGCTCTATTGCCGAGGCAAGAGCAACCATTGTAAAGTTATTGAGCAATAAAAAACCTATCCGCAGAGAGGGATGTTCTGGGTTGTGTTCATTCATTAATATTCCTCACTAATTATTTCTATTTTTGTAAGCGGGTATTAATTTATTATCTATTAGTTTTTCTTCTGATTCAGAACTGTTTTGCTAATGCGCTGTGAATAAATGCGTCGCTGATACAAGCGGTTACATAGAATGCATTTAAAAATAATATCATCTACATATTATGAATAACTGATTCAATGTTTTCATTAACAACGTACTACTAATAAATTAATAACTGCACTACAGAAAGATACGGGTAATTGCAGCAAAATTCGGGCCGTTGTCATATTACTCATTATTTTTAATCACTAAGCGCATTTTGATAATGCTATGAATTAAAATATTATTTTTATTGTTCTATTTTGGTGCTGAAATAATTTTGTTGCGCTAATAATACGCTGTTTTAGTGTGTGAATGATAGTGCTAGATAACATTAAGGTGTATGGTTTTTGATAGCGTGTTAATCACCGCTTATATTCAATAAAAAATCGTTGCTACATAAAGTAGAACTATTGCTGGTGAGAACTTATGCAGGTGTTGCTGAAAGCTCATAAGGCTAATGCTAGTTGATGGTGTCGTTGAAAGCTCATAAGGCTAATGCTAGTTGATGGTGTCGTTGAAAGCTCATAAGGCTAATGCTAGTTGATGGTGTCGTTG
>Ga0193960_1000759_pt1 | contig 13123 bp, 9 predicted proteins | sample FB_3_MG_FD_140338 | JGI IMG/M metagenome (GOLD analysis project Ga0193960, IMG submission 140338) | Microbial mat bacterial communities from the Broadkill River, Lewes, Delaware, United States - FB_3_MG | ecosystem: Environmental > Aquatic > Freshwater > River > Microbial mats | place: USA... | reverse complement strand
ATTCCAGAAGTCATTTCAACTAATATAATTGGCGAACAAAAACAAGGAAAAACTGTTTCCTATATTTCAATAAATGGAGTTGTTTTGGGTTATGTGTGTATTACTGATGCTATTAAAGAATCAAGTAAAAAGGCTATAGAAGAATTACAAAAGCAAGGTATAAATGTAATTATGTTAACCGGAGATAATTCAAATACTGCAGAAGCAGTTGCCAAACACTTGAATTTATCCAATTACAAGGCTGAATGTTTACCCAAAGATAAATTTAATGAAATAAAACAATTGCAAGAAATAGGGAATGTTGTTGCTATGGCTGGAGACGGAATAAATGACGCACCGGCTTTAGCACAATCTGATGTTGGAATTGCAATGGGAACAGGAACCGATGTTGCCATTGAAAGTGCTTCCATTACACTTGTAAAAGGCGATTTACAGGGAATTGTAAAAGCAAAACAATTAAGCTCAAAAGTAATGGGGAATATAAAACAAAACTTATTCTTCGCATTCTTTTATAATGTTTTAGGAGTTCCAATTGCTGCAGGAGTTTTATATCCAGTATTTGGATTATTATTATCTCCAATGATTGCAGCTGCCGCAATGAGTTTTAGCTCGGTTTCGGTAATAGCAAATGCACTTAGATTAAGAAAAATAAAAATTGAAAATTAAAATAGTATTACAATGAAAAAATACGCAATATATATAGCAGTTTTAGCTATAGGCCTACTATTAGGATGGTTCTTTTTTGGAAATTCATCTTCTGAAACAACTCATAATCACGAAACAAGTGAAATTGTGAATCAACAATGGACTTGCTCAATGCATCCTCAAATTATGCAACCAGAAGCAGGTGATTGTCCAATATGTGGAATGGACTTAATTCCTGCAGAAGCAGGAGCAGATGGATTATCTGCTAATCAGTTTAAAATGACTGAGAATGCTTTGGCATTGGCAAATATTGAAACATCGACAGTTTCAGACGGAATGAATTCCAGTGATGGATTGATACTTTCAGGAAAAATTCAGGAAAATGAAAAAACAACTGCCATTCAAACGGCACATTTTGGTGGAAGAATTGAAAAATTACACATTAATTCAAATGGTGAACGTGTTTATAAAGGACAACTTTTAGCCTCCATTTATTCTCCTGAACTGGTAACAGCTCAAAGCGAATTATTAACTGCGCTTTCAATGAAAGAAACTCAACCAGGTTTATACAAGGCTGTAAAAAACAAATTAAAACTTTGGAAGCTTTCAGAAAAACAAATCAATACTATTGAAAGCAGTAAAAAGGTAATTGAGAACTTTCCAGTTTATGCAAATGTCTCAGGAGTTGTAACAATGAAAATGGTGGAAGAAGGTAATTATGTTAAGGCTGGATCTCCATTACTTAAAATTGCTAATTTAACAACTGTATGGGCTCATTTTGATGCTTATGAAAAACAGCTTTCAAGCATTCAAAAAGGTGATGAAATTAGTATTACAACAAATGCAAATCCAAATAAAGAATTAAAAGGAAAAATATCCTTTATTGATCCAATTTTAAACACATCAACAAGAACAACAATTGTAAGAGTTGTTTTGAATAATAAAAAAGGTGAATTAAAACCTGGAATGTTTGTACAAGGGTTCTTAAAATCAAATTTAAGTTCAACTGAAAACTCAACACTTTCCATTCCAAAAACTGCTGTTTTATGGACTGGTAAACGCTCTGTAGTTTATGTTAAACAAGGTGCTGAACCTGTTTTTGAAATGAGAGCCGTCAAATTAGGAAATGTTGTTGGTGATAATTATGAAGTTTTAGAAGGTTTATCTGAGAATGAAGAATTAGTAACTAACGGAACATTTACCGTTGATGCTGCTGCACAATTACAAGGTAAAAAAAGTATGATGAATACTGATGGAGGAAAGGTAATGACCGGTCATGAAAATCATATTGGAATGCAGGATACTGATTCTTCAGAAGAAAAAGTGGAAGTTGAACGAATTAAGGTTTCGTCTAAATTTCAAGATCAGCTTAAAACTGTTTTTGAGAATTATATTGAGTTAAAGGATGCATTAGTGGATGATGATACTTCAACAGCTCAAAAAACAGCAAGTCATATAGCAAGTGACTTAGAGAAAGTAGATATGAAATTGCTTACTGATTCAAAATCGCATAATCTTTGGATGCCTTTGTTAAAGGATTTAAACTCTTCTTCAAATGAAATAGCAAAATCATCAGACATCAAAATTCAAAGAGCTCATTTTATTACATTATCAAATTCAATTACAAAAAGTGTTGCAATTTATGGTGTAAATAAAAAAGTCTACAAGCAGTTTTGTCCAATGGCAAATAACGATAAAGGTGCTTTTTGGTTAAGTACAGAAGAAAATATTAGAAATCCATATTTTGGTGAAATGATGCTTAAATGTGGAACAGTAGAAGCAATAATTGAATAATTAACAAACATGAAAACAAAAATTTTAATTGCAATTCTTTCAATAGGATTATTTTCAACAACATCAATGTTGGCACAGGAAAAAGGAAAAAGTAAAGTAGAACATCAAAAAACAGAAAATGCGATTTACACTTGTCCAATGCACGCAGATGTTAAAAGTGATAAACTTAGTAACTGTACTAAATGTGGAATGACTTTAATAAAAACGGATGTAAAAAAAGGAGCAAATCAACATTGTGATATGCCTAAAAAAAGATCATGTTGTCCAAAAGAGACTAAAGTTAAAAATAAAGAAACTAATTGTACTAAACCTAAGGGTAATAAAACTATAGAGAAGAAAACGAATTAATTTTAAAAATAACAAACGTAGAATAATAATTAAATTAAAACAAATGAGAAAAATGATTTTAGGAGTAGCAATTTTTGCTACAATTGGATTAACAACTGGATTTAGTCAAACAAACAACGCAGCAACAAAAACTGAACAAGCATCTATTAGTATGATAACTTTTGGTGTTCGTGGTAATTGTGGAATGTGTAAAAGAACTATTGAAAAAGCTGCAAATAGCGTTGAAGGTGTTTCAAAAGCAAACTGGATTAAGGATAAAAAAATGATGATGGTATCTTTTGATAGTTCTAAAACCAATGAAATGGCAGTTCAAAAAGCAGTTGCTGCATCTGGTTATGATACAGAAAAAGTAAAAGGAAATTTAGAAGCTTATAATGGTTTACCTGGATGTTGTAAATACGACCATTCAATGGAAATGAATCAAAAAAAAGGTGCAAAAAAAGACGATCATAGTGGACATAATCACTAAAAAGTCATAGATTCCTTAAACTAAAAAGCCATTTTCGTAATTGAAAATGGCTTTTTTAATTTTTGAATGAAAGTTAAATATTAGCTACTAACCAATCTCCTACTTCACTTGTTTTATATGCTTTATTCTTACCTGATAAATCTTCAGTTACAACTCCTTCTGCTAAGGATTTATTTACCACATTTTTAATCGACTCTGCTTCTTCTTTTAGACCAAAAGCATCTTCAAACATCATTGCTGCAGATAAGATTGTAGCTAACGGATTCGCAATATCCTTTCCTGTTGCTTGAGGGTAAGATCCATGAATGGGTTCATATAGTGATGTTTTTTCACCTACAGATGCACTTGGCATTAATCCCATAGATCCTGAAATCACAGAAGCTTCATCGGTTAAAATATCTCCAAATAAATTTTCAGTAATTAAAACATCGTAACTATTTGGCCATTGAACCAAACGCATTGCAACTGCATCAACAAATTCATAAGAAACCTCTACTTCTGGATAGTCTTTTTCCATTGCTTGTACTGTTTCTCGCCATAAACGAGATGTTTCCAATACATTCGCCTTATCTACACAACATAATCTTTTGGATCGTGTCATAGCCAATTCAAAACCTTTTTTTGCTAAACGTTTTACTTCAGCACGTGTATAAACACAATTATCAAAAGCTGTTTCTCCATCATCTCGTCGTCCTTTTTCACCAAAGTAAATTCCCCCAGTTAATTCTCTTAAAAAAACTAAATCTGTCCCTTCAATACGCTCTCTTTTTAAAGGGGAATTATCTATCAATGATGGGAAAGTAAACGTTGGACGAACATTTGCAAACAATCCTAATTTTTTTCGCATTTTCAACAAACCTTGCTCTGGGCGAACTTTTGCCGAAGGGTCATTATCATATTTTGGATGTCCAATAGCTCCAAACAAAACAGCATCAGCATTTACACAAATTTCATGTGTTTCATCTGGGTAAGGCTCTCCAACAGCATCAATTGCCGCTGCACCAGTTAAGGCAGGAGTCCAATTAATAGTATGCTTAAATTTTGTTGCCACAGCATCACAAACTTTTACCGCTTGATCAATCACTTCAGGTCCTATTCCATCACCTGCTAATAAGGCTATATTTAATTTCATTTATATCTATAATTTAAATATTTAACATTTTTTGAGTGGCTTTTATTGCAGATACTGTTTGATCTGAATCTAAACCTCTTGTAATAAATCTTTTATCCTCAGTTTCCCAAGAAATAATAGTTTCACAAAGTGCATCTGAAGTACTTCCAGGAGGAATTCTAACTGCATAATCTACCAATACAGGTAATGACAATCCTTTGCTTGTATATATTTTTTTCAGGGCATTCATAAATGCATCAAATTGTCCATCTCCTTGTGCGTGCTCTTCATATAAATCCCCATCAATTTTAACTGAAACAATTGTTGACGGATTTAATCCTTTTGAATGCGTTAAAACATACGATTCAATAGTTATTTTTTCTTCATAAGAATTGCTATCTAAAACATCTGAAATAATAAATGGCAAATCCTCCTTAGTTACCAACTCTTTTTTATCCCCTAATTCAATTACTCGCTGCGTAACTTTTAATAAATCGTCATCATTTAATTCAAGACCTAATTCTTGTAAGTTTTTCTCAATATTAGCTTTTCCTGATGTTTTTCCAAGTGCATATTTACGTTTTCTTCCAAAACGCTCAGGCATTAAATCGTTAAAATAAAGATTGTTTTTATGATCTCCATCTGCATGAATTCCTGCAGTTTGTGTAAATACATGATCTCCAACAACTGGTTTATTTGAAGGAATTCTAACTCCTGAAAATGTTTCAATTAACTTACTAATTGAAAACAAGGAAGTTTCTTTAACTTGAATTTCAACCTCATCTTTAAAAAAATCATTTATAACAGCTACAACACTAGCTAAAGGCGCATTTCCAGCTCTTTCACCCATTCCGTTGACTGTTAGATGAATTCCTTTCGCTCCAGCTTTTAAAGATTCCATTACGTTCGCAACACTCAAGTCGTAATCGTTATGAGCGTGAAAATCAAAATGAATATCAGGATATTTTGCCGTTATTTTTGAAAAATACTCATACGTTTCACTTGGTGTTAAAACTCCCAAGGTATCTGGTAACAAAATTCTTTCTAAAGGTAATTTCACTAAAAAATCTAAAAATTGAAATACATAATCTGGTGAATTGTGCATTCCATTACTCCAGTCTTCTAAATAAACATTGGTTTTAATTCCTGCTTTTTGAGCTAAATCAACAACTTCTTTTATTTCTAAGAAATGTTGTTCTGGTGTTTTTTTTAATTGAAATTTTAAATGATTTAAAGAACCTTTAGTCAATAAATTTTGAACCTTAGCTCCTGCATTTATCATCCAATCGATAGATTTTCCACCATCTACAAATGTGAGCATTTCAACTCGTTCAATATAGCCTGCTCTATTTGCCCAATCTGTAATTGCTTTAACTGCTTTAAATTCTCCTTCTGAAACTCTCGCTGATGCGACTTCTATTCTATCAACATTTAAATCTTCCAATAACAGTTTTGCTATCGTTAATTTTTCAGATGAAGGAAATGAAACTCCAGAAGTTTGTTCACCATCACGCAGCGTAGTATCCATTATTTCTACTTTCCTTCTTCCCATTTTAAAACGGTCTTTTTGAAGAGAATTCTTGAATCTCAGCAGTCATTTTTGTTAAATAATCGATATCATCAAAACCATTTAACATATTTTCTTTTTTGTATCCATTTATTTCAAATGATTCACTTTCATTTGAAACCAATAATGTAATTTTTTGATTTGGAAGATCAATTTCTATTTCGGTATTTGGATCTTCTTCAATTGCCTTGAATATTTTATCTAAAAACTCAGCACTTACCTGTACAGGTAGTACTCCAATATTTAAACAGTTCCCTCTAAATATATCTGCAAAGAAACTTGAAACCACACAACGGAATCCATAATCGTATACAGCCCAAGCTGCGTGTTCTCTTGATGATCCAGAACCAAAGTTTTTACCTCCAACTAAAATTTTCCCTTTATAAATAGGATTGTTAAAAACAAAGTGTTCTTTAGGAGTATTGTCTGGATTGAATCTCCAATCTCTAAATAAATTATCTCCAAAACCTTTACGCTCCGTTGCTTTTAAGAACCGAGCTGGTATAATTTGATCTGTATCCACATTTTCAATTGGTAATGGTACAGCCGTACTTTTTAATATTTCGAATTTATCGTAAGCCATTTTTGTAGTTTTAAAATTATAAAAGTGTTCGTGGATCTGTTACTACACCCATCACAGCTGTGGCAGCGGCAACTAAAGGACTTGCTAGTAATGTTTTTGATCCTGGGCCTTGACGACCTTCAAAATTTCTGTTTGAAGTACTTACAGCCACTTTACCTGCAGGAACCTTATCATCATTCATTGCTAAACAAGCAGAACAACCAGGTTCCCGTAACACAAAACCTGCTTCATTAAAAATAGCTAACAAGCCTTCTTCTTTTATTTTAGACTCAACAATATGAGATCCTGGGACTAGCCATGCAGTAATATTATTTGCCTTCTTTCTTCCTTTTACAATAGATGCAAAATCTCTAAAATCTTCTATTCTTCCGTTGGTACAACTTCCAATAAAAACATAATCCACCGATTTTCCAATCATAGCTTCTCCTTCAGAAAAGCCCATATAGTCTAATGATTTTTTATAGGAAACCTCTCCTCCCTCAACATCTTTAGCTACTGGAATAGATTGAGAAATTCCTGTTCCCATTCCTGGGTTTGTTCCATAAGTAATCATTGGTTCAATATCAGCTCCATTAAAAGTAAATTCTTTATCAAAAACTGCATCTTCATCAGTACTCAAAGTCTTCCAATATTCCATTGCTTTATCCCAAGCTTTATCTTCAGGAGCAAACTGACGTCCTTTTACATAGTCAAATGTTTTTTCGTCTGGAGCGATAATACCACCACGTGCACCCATTTCAATACTTAAATTACAAACAGTCATACGACCTTCCATAGACATTTGTTTAAAAACATCTCCTGCGTATTCTACAAAGTAACCAGTTGCTCCTGAAGTTGTTAATTTTGAAATAACATATAATGCCACATCCTTTGGTGTAACTCCTTTACCTAGTTCGCCAGTAACATTAATTCTCATCTTTTTAGGCTTTGGCTGCATAATACATTGAGAAGTCAATACCATTTCTACTTCAGATGTTCCTATACCAAAAGCAATAGCTCCAAAGGCTCCATGGGTTGAAGTATGAGAATCTCCACAAACAATTGTTGCTCCTGGCAGTGTAATTCCGTGTTCTGGACCCACCACGTGAACAATCCCATTATTTTGATGTCCTAAACCCCAATGAGAAATACCCCATTCAGCAGAGTTTTCTTCTAAAGCCTTAAGTTGATTGGCTGATAATGGATCTTCAACAGGTAAGTGTTGATTAATAGTTGGCGTATTATGATCTGCCGTAGCAAATGTTTTATCAGGATAAAGAACAGTATTATTTCTATTCTTTAAACCTAAAAAAGCTACTGGACTTGTAACTTCGTGTATTAAATGTCTGTCTATAAAAAACACATCTGGTCCATCTTTTATTTTACGTACCACATGTGAATCCCACACCTTATCGAATAATGTATTACTCATTTATATTATTTTAATTGCATTCATTTTCACAGTTAACTAATAACTGAGACATTAAAGTTGTGCAAATTTATAGATTGAGTGAAAAAATAAATTTTGACATCTTAAATTATACGATACTCAATTCAAATTTTAATACCCTATTTTTAATTTAATCATTTGAATTGATTTTAATTAAAAGGTATGCGAATTTGCTTTTTTTAAAAGAATGTGAAATTTGCTTTGAATTGAATTTATATAAATTTATTCATTCAATATAAAATTGAATATTACAAATAAGAAAATTGAATATGTCTTAATAAAAGTATGTTTTTAATACATTTTTATTAGTACATTTAAATAATTTGAGAATCAAAGCTTCTTTCATATTCACATATACTCTACAAAAAAACAATCTCAAATAACATAATTTAACGTTTTAAAACACCTCAATTATTACGACATTCAAATTAATGAATTTATTTTTTAAACAGCATATTATAAGACCTCAATGCTTGAGTATTCAATTTCTAAGAAAAATGAAGATCCAACACCTTCTTCACTTACTACCCATATTTTACCTCCCAACATTTGGGCATAGGCTTTAGAAATAGCTAAACCTAACCCTGCCCCTTGCAAAGCGTTTATATCTGATATATCTGCTTGAACAAAGCGATCAAATATGGCTTTTTGTCTATTTTTAGGTATTCCAATTCCAGAATCCTTAACATAAAACTCAACTTTTTTATTTTTTCTTGAAACACCCATTTCAATACTTCCTTGTTCACTGTATTTTATGGCATTTTTTACGAAATTTGTTAAAACTCCATATATTTTATGACTGTCAGATTTAATAATAGCATCTTCAGTTGGCAAATAATTAACTATAAGTTTTAACCCTTTTTTCTTAGCTTCAGGATTAAAGAATGAATATATCTCTTCCAATTGATCATTAATATTCATTTCAGAAATAGCAACTTCCATTTGACCAGATTCAATTTTCGAAATATCAATAATATCATTTATTAGATTCAACATTCTTGCCCCACTTTTTTCAATGATTTCAATATAATGATTTTTCTTTTCTCCAGTTAAATCTGACTGTTTCAAAAGTTCGGAAAAACCTAAAATTCCATTCATAGGAGTTCTTATTTCATGACTCATATTGGCAAGAAAAGCAGATTTTAAACGGTTACTTTCTTCTGCTTCATCTTTTGATTTTAATAACTCCTTATTTTTCTCTTCAATGTTAATATTAGCATTTATTAGCTGTTGTTCTATAATTTTTGCCTTGGTAATATCTTCACTTATCATTAAAATATTTGTAAATTCTCCAAATTCATTAATCAAAGCTTTAATGGTTGATTTTACCCAATAAGATTCTCCATTTTTTGTACTATTTTTAAATTGACCCTTCCATTCTTTCCCAGATGAAATAGTCTTAAAAATATCTTCTGCAAATCCATCATAATTTTCTGAACTTAAAAATTCGGGATCTTTACCTAATACTTCTTTTGCTGAATAACCCGATATTTCTGTGAATTTTGGATTTGTATATTCTATTCGCGACTTTTTATCGGTTATCATAATTATATTTGAACTCTGTTCAATTGCAGATGACAACTTCATATTTTCTTTATTCTTTTCAACTAGCTGACTAGTTAATTTTTCAGCTAGAATTTTTGCAAAAGAAGAGGTGTTTAATAATGAAAATATTAAAAACCCTAATAAAACACTGATTATCAAACCACAAATTATAACCACATGAAACATGTTTCCATAAGATAAATTTATCCGTGAATTCTTAAATTTAAGTGTCCATTTTTTTCCATTTAATTCAATCGGAAGCACTAATGTATTTAATGGTGATTCTTTTCTATTTATATTTTCTGAATTTGAGTTATCATATAAAATGTTTTCTTTTAAAACTTTATCTCCATCATAAATTTGAATATGTTGTGAAAACGTTTCTTGTTCTTTATTCACCCCGAGAATCCCATTCATTAAATCATTAATCCTAAAAGAACTACCAACCCAACTTTTTATAGCAACCCTTCGCTGATCAATAGTATTTATTGGAAATCCTTTTTTATAAATTGGTGAATATATTACAATTCCTGGCTGCTCATTATTCTCTCCCTCTTGAATTAAAACTACTTTATCGGTAAAAACTGATTCATTTAAATCTCTTGCTTTTTCAATAGCTTCTTTCATTAGAGAATTTGAACTCACATTAAACCCAACCGCTTTAAGATTATTATTTTTAAGTGGTTCAATATATATAATTGGTGTATAGTCTGAATCTGATTCAATTGGATATACCTTATAATTACTACCCAATTCCTTTTTATAATGTTGTAAATGATCACTTAGTTTACTTTTAGGCAAATTAATGATATGACCAATACCTTGAAAACCAACCAAAGATTCAGCTATTTTACTTTTTTCAACAAAATTAAACCAGTTTACTTTTGTGATTGTATCGGTTTCCATTGCATAAGAAGCTGCACTTCTTGAAAACTGCACGTGAGCATTCAACCTACTTTGAATTTTCCCTTTTAAATCTAGAGCCTCTATCTCTAGTTCATGAAGAATGTGTTTTTTTGCATTCTGATTATAGTAAAAAGCCAAAGTAAAAGTTATTACTAAACCAAGTATTAGAACACCTAATAAGCCTAGTAAGTTTTTAATTTGTAAATTTTTATAAAAATATTTCTTCATATTTTTTTATAGATTTCCTTCCAAAATCAACTTCGCCAATATTTATAAAGGCTGATTTTTCAATTCAACTACTCTACACTTAAACTTCACAACAACTTTTAATCTTATTAAATAAACTAATAATCTTTCAATATCAAAAGTTTTTTTTAAATTAACAAACCTTCTTAAGGAAATGTTAATTTTTTATTTTTAATGACATCTCTTATTCGTTAAGGATATAATTATTCTTAGTCTTTAAATTTTCTTTTTTTTAATGATATACTTAAATAAAGACAGAAAAATTCTTAACTCGTGATAATTGAAATTCAGCAAGATTGTAAATAATAGAATATTCAATTTAATTGTTCACTAAGGCAAATTAAATTAATGTAAATAAATGAGAGTTATTATTAAGCTCTAAAATTTTCAGAAACTATCTTCTTTACTTTTTTATTTAAAGAAGTCATTGCATTATAACTGGTATGCTCTAAAATTATAACCACTAAATTATCATCTAGGTATTGCGTAATGCCTGTGCTAAATCCATTCCATTTACCATGATGATAAATTGTATTTTGTTCTTTGGTGTTTATTCTAAAGCCAAAACCATAAGGAACTTTCCTTCCATAAATTGTTTCCCCTTTTGAATACATGAGGTCCAACGACTTTTTAGACAAAAGTTTACCACTATTTAAACCAAGTATCCACCTAAACAAATCTTCACTGGTTGAATAAACATTTTTATCACCCACAATTCCATCATTAACTGTTCTGTTAATTTTTAAATGTCTCCAACCTCTATACAATCGATAACCAAATAATTGATTTTTAGGCAATAACTCATTGTTAACATTGAAAACAAAAGAGTTTTTCATTTCCAGCGGATCGAAAATATTTTCTTTAACAAATGAACAAAAATTTAATCCTGAAACTTTTTCAACTATAGAAGCCAAAACAAAATAACCTGTGTTTGAATAATCAAAATTACGACCTGGTTTAAAAAACCTCTGCACATTACTTGTTTCTAGTAATGTCATCATTTCGTTATTAGTTGGAGCTCTTTTCTCTTTCCATTTATGTTCTGCAATCCAAAAATATTTTGGCAAACCAGCAGTATGATTTAATAAGTGCTTAATTGTTACGTCTTTGTAAGGAAAATTGGGGAAATACACATTTACAGTGTCTGTAAGTTTTATTTGATTCCTTTCATACAATAGCATAATTGCTGCTGCGGTAAATTGCTTACTTACCGAGGCTAATTGAAAAACCGATGTGTCATTTAGATATTCTTTCTTTCTAAAATTTGAGTATCCAACTTGATTTGAATACAGTATTTTTCCATTTTTTGCAACCAATAAGGATCCATGAAAATCGTGCCTTTTATTAATTCTGCTTAATAAGGAATCTAATTTTTGATTTACTTTGTGAACCTTACTTTTAGGGAAATACTCAATTGAAATACTTTTTTCCTTTTCAACAGATTTCAAATCTTTAGGAACTATTGTTTTTTCAACGTTTTTTAATTCATCAGAATTGGTACTGAGCATAAATCCACTCAATATAATTATAAGGGATATGGCTAAAATTTTAATATAATTGTTCAAAAACTCTTCAGGGTTTAAAGGCTCAAATTTACAATCAATCTTACATTTTCCAAGACCTATTTGTCTTTTTAACTAAAATTTTATGAATTGCTAATTGGGGTATTTTCTTAATGAACAAATTGAAATCTATAAAAACATTTCTGCCCAACTTATTAAAATATATTTCATTTAAGTTCATAAAAAAAGAGTAACCATTTCTGATTACTCTAGTTAGTAGCGGGGACTGGACTCGAACCAGCGACCTTCGGGTTATGAGCCCGACGAGCTACCTACTGCTCTACCCCGCGATTTGCGGTTGCAAATATACAACCTTTTATCAATTCCTGTTTAAAATTGCTCTTTTTTTATTTATTAAATTTTTCTTAAAAAAGTAATTATCTAAAATCATTTTTATCTAGTTTAATAAATTTAATAATGTGAAGAAAAACATGAAAAACCTTTTGTTTTTTAGGTATAAAAAAAGAGAACTTATTTCTAAGTTCTCTTTGTAGTAGCGGGGACTGGACTCGAACCAGCGACCTTCGGGTTATGAGCTCAAAGTTGACCAAAATCTCAACCATTTTACTGGGCTTACCCGCTATAAATTTACAAAAACGTGTTCAATAACGTGTTCAGGGTTTAGACTGAATTGTTGTACAATAATTTATTGAAAATTACTAAATTATAATGATTCATAATAATAAAATCTATTAAAATTTTCATTCATAATATTAAATTTATATTTACCTTAGTAACTCAAAAAAATTGCAAATAGTATTTTGCATATCATTCCGATAAAAAGTATTGAAATATACGTTTATCCGGAAATACAAAGTGATAAACAGTCAATATTATTTGGATATAACAAGTTGTATAAAATGGCGGATTTCAGGTCTGAAATCCTTAATTGAGTTTTAAAGGTTCAAAAGTTGGACT
>Ga0193960_1000758_pt1 | contig 13123 bp, 6 predicted proteins | sample FB_3_MG_FD_140338 | JGI IMG/M metagenome (GOLD analysis project Ga0193960, IMG submission 140338) | Microbial mat bacterial communities from the Broadkill River, Lewes, Delaware, United States - FB_3_MG | ecosystem: Environmental > Aquatic > Freshwater > River > Microbial mats | place: USA... | reverse complement strand
TCGCCATAGCGATTTTGAGGTCGTGGAGACATCCACCAGTCGCCCGATTCGTAAAGCCGTGCTGAACATCATCGAAGACATTCGTATTGAGCAGGCACTCGGCCATGACTATCCCGGCACCCGTAAAACCCTGCACCAGTTGGTGAAGTGCCTGATTGATCAAGGCCAGATCGACTACACACCCACAGATCAGGAACCCATGCACCCGGCTGCACTGCTGCAAACCTGGCTGCTGTTTCGGTTGCGCAGCCGAGTGCTGAAACAGGATGCTCTGAACCCGCTTTATCAGCAGGTGAATCAGGATATTCGTCAGCAACTGCCCGCCGGTTTGATGACCCGAATATCAGCACTGGCCAACACCGCCGGTCAGCTCACGTCTACCCAGGACGCTCTGCAATTGACCGATGCCCTGATCAAGCTGATTGAAGAAGAAAAGGAGAAAGAACAAGAACAGCAGCCATCGGGCACGACAGATAACAGCAACAACGATCATTGCTCTGATGATTCAACGGAAGACAGCAACACACCTAACACTGACATCACCTCAGCGCTGCAATCTCTATTGTCCGCAACGGACGATGACCTGATCCCGGACTTACAGCAAGCCGCCGCCAGCGCTCTGAGCGACCAGGCTGAAAGCGCCCAACATCACCACTCATCACCTCGGCCTTTTACTTTGCCCACCGCAGAACCCGCGATGGCAGGAAGCCAAAACCTGCTGACCAAAGTAGCCGCCGAATCCGGCATGATCCGCGCACGACTGCAAGGACTGGTGCAAGCCTCACAGCAGCAACGCAGCCGCTACAAACACACTGGCAGACGCCTGTCCCCGACCCGACTGGCTGCTTCACAAACCGGCAACACCCGCATCTTCAGCCACGAACACAAACGCACAGCGCCCAACGCGGCTATCTATCTGTTGATAGACGCCTCCGGCTCCATGAGCCTGCGTGGCGAGCAGGATATTCCCATTCATCAGATCGCTAACGAGGCCGCTTTGGCACTGGCCCTTGCGCTGGAAGGCATAGCCGGTGTGAACTGTGGCGCGGGATTTTTCCCAGGGCGACAAACGCACATCAACAGCGCCCTGCCGATTGGCCAATCCGTTCGATCACACGCCGCCTACTTCGACCAAAGCCCACGCGGCACCACCCCTATGGCCGAAGCCCTTTGGTACGCCGCCAGCCAACTGATTTACCGTCAGGAGGAACGGAAAATCATCATGGTGATTACCGACGGCGAGCCGGATCACCAGGAAGACACCCAGGACATCATCAGCCTGTGCGAACGCAGCGGCATCGAACTGGTGGGCGTCGGCATTCAAACCGACAGCGTCGAGCGACTGTTCAAATCCAGTATCACGGTACTGGATCTGGCGTCGTTGAGATCAAGTTTGTTTGAAGTGGGGAAAGCCGCCATCGGATGATGGCGGTAGCACAGTGACTGCTGTGCTTTTTCTTTTTGGAATGGAGCAGATTTCATCATGAAGGTGAAGCCCTTACTTTCACCGTCTTTATTCTATATACCTCATCATCCCATCAACATCAGTAGACTTGATGTACTGAGCTGGGTTTTTAATATCTTTGGCTACTTCATCAAAGTGTTTTTCGCCGCATTTAATCTTCGCGCCTTCAAGGTGGCGAAGGTCGTCCCACCATGTGCTGCCTTTTGTCTCGACAACGAAGTAGAGCTTTTCTTCGCCGCTATTTTCAACAACTACTGCCCAGTCGGGATTATAGGTGCCTAGTGGTGTGGGCACTTTGAACCATGCTGGCAACTTGGCATATACCTTGACCATCTCATTCTTTTCCAAGTCCTCGGCAAAGGTTTTTTCTATACCCGCCGAGTCATACACAACGTGGGTGTAAACAGATTTTTGCGTTTCTAAGGTGTTTTTCAGGTAGCCTTTCAACTCTTCTTGCTCGAAAAGCTCTTGAGCATAGACATGGTCGTCGCCGATTTTGGTATATCGAATACCGTCTACCAAGGCCAAGCGTTTGGTGCGATTTATCGCTTCAAAGCAATAGTCCATAAATTGCTGCGGGTTACGGGTGAAGTCTTGAAGTCTTCGACTATCGCGAAGTATCTGTACGATACTTTTGCGTGTTAGCTGGGTTTTATCCTGTAGGTCAGTGATAATGTCCGGCAACTCGATATCATTTTCATGAATCGTAGTGAAGCCAGATGCCGACGTTTCGCCTGCTGTGACACCACCTTTACCAATAGCAATATCAGCCTTTCGGAATTGCGCACGGGTCTTGGTAATTGGTGGACATGCACGAATGGCTTCTGCACAATCGTTGATAAGCTTGAGGTTATCAAAATCCACGCGGTAGGTGGTTTTGTATTTAATGCGTTCCCAAAGCGCCTTGAATTCATCAGATTCCAGCACGGCTTCGCGAGTTCGAATAATCTTTCGATCATCAGCATTTTTAATATCGAGCTTGCCAGCCAGCTTGCGCAATACACCTTGAATATCAGACGCGACTATTCCTGCCTGTGCCTCACCATGCGCTTCAATAAGCTCTTGCTTAATTTCTTCTGGCAGTTCAAATGTGCCATCTTTCAATGCTGCTCTAAGTGTATCTTGAACCTTACCTTTGGCATCGACAAAGTTCTCGTCTTTTAAGAACTGCCATACCTTTTTAGATTGGTCAAAGCCAATCGCTTGCGGCCCGCCTGTATCGGATACGACTTTGATATCGGCAAATTGGTGCTCTTCAACAATGCCGAACCGTATACCTGTATCCTGCTCAATTTCTTTTTGCAGATTTTCAGCAAACTTCTCATAGTTTTCTGTAGCGATGACGGTCAGCGTGTTTATCTCATTACCACGCAAGCGTATACCATTTTGGTCTACACATAGGCGCAACCCACGGCCAAGCGTTTGGCGTCTTTCACGCTCGGTGCCCATATCGCGCAAGGTGCATATCTGGAATACATTGGGGTTATCCCAACCTTCTTTCAGCGCGGAATGAGAGAAGATGAACTTCAGCTTAGTATCAAAACTAAGCAGTTTCTCTTTATCTTTCATAATCAAGCTATAGGCACGTTCTGCATTGTCACGACCGGTTTGGTTGTTTTCTGCTGTTTCGACCGATTTGCCTTTTTTGTCGATCGAGAAGTATCCGTTATGAACTTCAGTGGCGTCAGCATCCAAGTCAATTTCTTTAAACAGGCTTTGATAGTCTGCCGACTTCGCAAGCTTGCGATACTCTTCCTCGAACATCTTGGCATACTTGCCCAAGACAACATTGCCGTCTTCATCATATTGACGGTAATGCTCAACACTATCGATAAAGAAAAGGCTCAATACTTTGATGGGCTGTTTATTTGCGGCAAAGGTTAGCTCTTTATCAAAATGCTCTTTGATCGTTCGGCGGATCATAAGGCGTTTAATTTCATCGGGGTCTACGCCACCAATGGCTTCACCTACTTTGAGAGTTTGGTCAAAGCCATCACCTTTGACCTCAATAGACTCGTTGCCACTTTTACCACCTTTTGAGGCACAAGTAATCGTGCCGATTTGCATGTTTTCGTAGATGGTACGATTGGTGATTTGCTCAAGGTCGTCGCCATCTTCGACGGTTAAGAATTCACGTTTGATATTTTTGCCGCGCTGCACGTCTATTTCGACCTTGGCGGTGATTGAGCCTTTCTTATTGCTCGTCGATTCCAAGCGGATATAGGGCTTGTTATTACCGCTATCGATTTGCAATGACGCGACCTCGATTTGTTTTACCAAGCCACGCTCATAGGCATCCACTGCATCAAGGCGAAAGGCCATATGGTGTTTATCGACATGGGTGGCAGAGTAACGCAAGGTACAAAGCGGGTTCATCGCAGTTAGGGCTTCCTTCCCTTTACCCGTCAAACCACCATCGACGCTCTGAGGCTCATCAACGATAATGATTGGATTGGTAGCGCGAACCAGATCAATGGGCTTCTCGCCGCCTGTATTCTCGTTCTCTTTATAGAGGTTGTTTACATCCTTTTTGTTAATGGCTCCAACCGTCGTGACCATAATTTGGATGTTGGAGCTTGTAGCAAAGTTACGCACCTGTCCAAGCTTCTTGGAATCATAAAGGAAGTATTCATAGCCTTTTGCTTTGGGGTACAAGCCTTCAAAGTGCTCTTGGGTGATTTGCAATGTTTTATAGGTGCCTTCTTTAATGGCAACGGAGGGCACAACAATCACGAACTTGGTGAAACCGTAATTTTTATTCAGCTCGAATATCGTGCGTAAATACACATATGTTTTACCCGTTCCCGTTTCCATCTCAACGGTAAAGTCACCACTAGCAAGCTTTTCTGAAGGGCGCAGGCCATTCGTCAACTGGGTCTTACGAAGGTTTTCTTCAATCTCTTCGTCCACCAGTAAGAGCCTGTTACCAATACCAAGCTGGCTCTCTTCCATACCCAATGAAAAGTTAGGACTGGAATCTGGTTGAAAGGTTACTGTGAACTCAGAACGCGATATTTCCTGCCCTTTAAACAGGTTCACAACTGAGTCAATCGCGGCCTTCTGATAATCGAGATCATCTTCAAAATGCAACTTCATCATATCAAGCTCTTAGCCTCCAATTGTCTTCGAGAACATCCAGTAATTCTTGTTGCCTTTTGGCAAGATAGTCTGGAGTCCATGCGGGGCTATTAAGTACTTGCGTGGTTAGAACATATGATGACACGCCTTTTTTGCCAGAAAAGTAAGCTTCTTTCTTTCTAGCGAAATCATAGTTTTGCGCTTGGGAGTTTCGCCTTCTATTTAAAGGAACAAGGTTCGCAATTTTATGCACCCATTGTTTTCTTTCCGTTGGGTCTACCCATAATGAAGCCCATTCACTAGCAGGGTCTACGGTTTGGGGTAAAACATGCTCGATTGTTAGCACTGTTGGATCGTAAGATGCAGCGCCATCTGACATAAATGCATCTAGCCTCAGTATTAGGTAGTTGCGACGCCTTGGTGTGAGCTCATAAATATTACTAGCCAACGCTTCGCGCATTTTCTCTTTCTCTGTATCAGAAAGCTCAATAGTGACCAGCGGTGAAGCAAGCGAATGTGGTGACTCCAATTCTGAAACTACTTTGTTATAACGCTCTATTCGTTCATTAATGTTCAGCGCACATACGTGCATAAAAGCACCCAAGCGCTCAAGACGCTCAAAGAACCAAGCAACATATTGAGGTTCATTTTTCTTGTCTGATAAGAACTTAATCGCTGTAGGAACCCAGTCCGAATTATCGATCCTATTTAACCATCGAAGATATCCATTCACTTCTTCTGCATAAGAAGTCGCCTCGTAAGAGCTTTGTCGCACTATTGCTAATGCATTCGCATAGGGCTCCAATATTTCAGATATTAGCTTGTCGGGTTCAGAGTTTTCTTTAAGCACATGCTCACGAAACTCATCCAGCAAAGATCGCTTGGCTTTCTCCTTAGCATGTATCATTCGGACATAGGTGAAAAGATCGTTAAATCCACCTCGGCCTAATTCTACTTCCATATCTTCCCAGCGCTCATTGTAATTCTCACGCTCTTGGTCTGACTGCAATTTTCCGATGATATCGGCTTTTATAATATCGGTAGGCTGAAGGTCTAAGCCACGGCTATTCATTACCGAGAATACTCTAAATGCTGATTGCTGGCTTGGGGTAGAGACTGCCACCAAAAAGCATCTTTGCAGCAAAAAAGCCACGAAGCCTTTAATCTTCTCTGGGTCATCATTTAATGATTTAGTCACACGACTTTTGAATAACAGCGCATTTTTTTTGATATTCAGGCGAGATTCGTTATCAACACCTTTTTCGTCAAGCGCAAATAGCTCATCAAACTTTAGCTCTTGAACATACTTGAGAAAAAATGCTTTATCTCGTTCACGTAAAGTGAGCCTAGGTTTTGGTTCCAGCCCTTCAAACTCATTACCCGGCTCTAATATATATTTGCAAAGCGTGTCGCGCTGGGTTCCTTGCATATTGAACGCTAGTACAGACAACAATATTGTTAGCGTAGTAAGCCTTTGCTGGCCATCGATGACCTCAGAGTAAGGAAGGCCTTCTTGCTTAATAAGCACAATGCTACCCAGAAAATATCCTTCATCTGGCTCTGAAGAGTAAAAATCGAAGAGATCGTCGAATAGTTCTGAAGCCTGATCTACCGTCCAAGCGTAAGGACGCTGATAGGAAGGGATGACGTATTCAAAGTCCGAGCTAAATATTTTAGCCAAGGGGTATTCTGCACCACTGATTTTTCTGCTCATGCTTATAGTCCCTTACAAGCTGCGAACATGGGTAATGCCATTTTGCTCTAAAATGGCGGCCATGTTGGTTTTTGACACATCGTCTCTGAAAGCACTATCACGGAAGAACACATGAGTGTCAGAGCTTGGCGCAAGCTCGCCATACCAAGCGATAATAGCTTGCGCGATATCTTCGACTTGATCCTTTGAAATCGATTCATCTAAGCAGGCGAAGAGAACGCCATAGCCGATGCTGTAAATATTTTTACCAGAAACTTCACGGCTTTCGATAGGAACGGCTAGATCAACACCCCGCTTTAACAGTAACTCATAAAGTACATCTTGCTCAGTGCGACCTTCGACCAAATGTTCTTCATGGGAAAGCAGGCTTTCTTCTAGGTCTGTTCGATCTGGATTCCAAGCTTTAATACACGACTCTGATAACTTGAATAACTTAACACCAACATCAATCGAGGCATTATCTATTTTCTTACCTGCCAACATAATTCGCTGAACAGCCAAATCAGTAATAGCCTTATATCCTTGCTTAAACGCCTCCGTTTTCTCTCCTGTAGGTTCTGGCAACTGTACACATAAAAAACGTCTATTCTTACCATCTTCATTTCCTGCCTCCATCACCGCTTGCGCCATCGTCGCCGAACCAGCAAAGAAGTCCAGAATAATATCGTTCTCTTCCGTTATTTGATTTACGAAAAACTTTATTAGCTGAACAGGTTTTGGAAAGTCGAAAACCTTAGCACCAAATAGAGAAGAAACCTCTCTCGTTCCGTTCGTAGTAAATCCGGCAATATCAGAGGAAAGCCAAGTAGAAACCCCTGTTACTGAACTTTGCAGATCAGCTAAGAACTTTTTCTCCCTTGGTCGTCCCGTAGGCTTTGAAGGAAAAAGAATTCTCCCTTCTTCAATCATTTGGGAAACACGATCTTTACTTTTTGACCATCCACGATTTGGGTTAGGTGGATAGCTATTACCAGTCGCTGGATCAACGATGTCATAGTGCAGATTTGGTCGTTGATCAGCGGTAGCCAACCCCGAAAGGTCTATGCTAGCCCACGCCCCCCTCGGATCATTATCTGGGTTCTTGTATTTAGAAGTGTCTATAGATTTTCCTTTTAACTTGGCATCTAATGACTTAGCGTATGCCAATACATATTCATGATCAGGCGAAACGTTTGAAAAATTCCTACTATCTGCATTTTGGCGACGCTGCCAAACAAAACATCCAAGATGATTATCCTCACCAAATATGTCATTGCATATCGCTGTTAAATTTGAAATCTCATTATCATCAATGGATATAAGTGCTATTCCGTCGTTTCTAAGAAAACCTCTAGCAACCTTCAGCCGTGAGTACATCATGCTTAGCCAATTGCTATGCATTCTTCCTGTACTTTCCGTATTTGAAGCGAACTTCAATCCATCTTCGTCCACCTGACCAGTATATTTGAGATAGGTATCCAAATTTTCCTGAAAGCGATCTGGATAGATAAACTCTTTCCCCGTGTTATAGGGTGGATCGATATAGATCATCTTGACCTTGTTGGCATAGCTTTTCTGTAAGAGCTTAAGAACCTCTAAGTTATCGCCTTCAATGAAGAGGTTTTGGGTATTCTCCCAATCCACACTCTCATCTGGGCATGGCAATAATGTGCCCGTGGAAGGCGTTAAGGCGATCTGACGGGCTTTCTTTTTCCCGTGCCAGTTAAGGCCGTATTTCTCTTCGCCCTTGTCCAAAACGGACGCATCACCCAGCAATTGGCGAAGGGTATCAAAGTTCACGCCGCCTTCTGAAAATACATCGGGAAACAGCTCTTTCAGCTTTGAAATACTTTCAGATACGATATCGGCGCTTTGGCCGTCTTCTAGCTCTACTTTTTTCATTTTTCCCTCTTCAAAGCTTTTGGCCATTTTGAACCTGCGACTTTCTTATTCAAATAGCGTTTCTAAAGACTGCCTTTTATATTGGCAATCTCATCATTGATCTTTTTGATTTGAGTATTCAGCTCAACCTGCTTACCCATCTGTTTTATTTTTTTCAGCTTGTTCGATATCTCTGAGCGTTTTGCTTCCAACCTTTCCAATTCACGCAATCTATCCAACCGCGCGGTGCTGGACGCTTTTTCATATAGGTGGCCAGTCTTCTCAAGAGAATAATCACCGCTATGCTCAGCGCATTTGATGGCTACCAGCCTCTCAATCAAAGCCTGATAAAACGAGAAGAAATTATTGAACTGTAGATTGTTTATTTTGAAGCTTTCAAAAAAGCTTATCTCCGCTGCGCGTAACGAAGCCAAATTGATCCAATACGAATGTATACTGTCTTCTATAACCCATTTCTCTTTGTCGGCCCGATTAATGCGCTTATCAGCCAGCACGATTGATAGATTTTGTGCTGCATCTATTTCACAGGTGAAAAGGATGATCAGAGGGTATGGAATAGCGCGATTGATAAAATGCGCTATCCGCCTGACTGTTTTACTACTAGCTGGTTTTTTGTTACTTACAGAGCTTGATAACTCGACATGTAAAATGGCTATTTCAGGGTATTCACGCTCGCTGTCTTTGTAAGGCGCTATATTGATCGTGTTTGGCTTTAGGGTGTAGAGCCAGCGGATTTTATCGACATCGTATTTCAGAGACTTCTTGTCTTTGGCGTCCAAGTCAGCGTGTTCCTGGAACATCTTTTTGAACAAGGGTTTATTGAGCACACAGCTATTGGGCACGCTTAATCCATCAAGGAACGCTTCGAATTGCGGCAAGCCTAATCCCAGTTCAGGCATGACCGACTCCTTGGCTTTCTGCTTCGCTAGGGGCAGTCAATATAAGGTAGGACACTACCATAAAGTCTGCAATTCCCTGACTGGAGGTGGCAGTCAGCACGGTACCGCCTTTGGTAAACAGGCTTTCGATGCCTTTTTCTTCACTTTTGCCCGCGATGCTGTCGACTGCAACGGCTAACAGATGCTGGAAATGGCTCATATCACGCCCCTGGCGTGTCATACGATTCACTTCAGCTTTGGCGGCTTGATCGGGCGTATTGTGCTTAAAGGCTTCGCGCTTGAGCAGATCGAGTATTTTTTTACTTTGAGTAAAGTTCAGTTCAACCACCGTGCTACATTCGGCATCAGCGGTCACATAGACCAGGAAGTACGGTGCTAGTGGGTAGTTATTATCGACCTGAACGGCTTCTTTACCGCTGCGGATATTCTTCAGGCAGAAGATAACGCCGGGTTTAATACCTTCGGCGGCAAGCTCCTCATCAATACCGACAGTGGCATACAGCCCTAGCGGTGCCTGCTCCAGCTTTGCCAGGAGCGATTTGTCGTTCATATAACCTGACAGATCCATACGGAAGTCATTAAGCGTTAGGTCGGTAATGGACACCCCGCCGTTCATGTCTTCCAGATCCACTACAGTATCCTTAAGCTGTTGCAGCTGATTGCGGCGGTATTCTAGGTCGTTCATTTCCTTGGCGTTTTCGTCAATGACGTTTTCTTCCCCAGTGGCTGAGATGTCGAGTAGCACCATGCGCCCGGAGACACGCGCTTCCAGATTGATGTATTCATCCAGTTCCATATTGGGCCAGAAGTTGATCAGCTGAATTTGCGTGTTTTTGCTACCCAGACGGTCGATACGACCAAAGCGCTGGATGATACGCACGGGATTCCAGTGAATGTCGTAGTTGATCAGAGTATCGCAGTCTTGCAGATTCTGACCTTCACTGATGCAGTCGGTGGCAATTAGTAAATCCAGTTCGGTCGTGGCAGTTAGGTCTACTTTGCTGCGCTCTTTGGATACGGGCGATAACGCAGTCAATATGTTGTTAAGGTCTGAACCCAGCCCCGTTATCGTGGTTTTATTGGTACCAGCGCCCGTTACCAACGCACTGTGGATACCCAGTTCAGCTTGCGCCCATTGTGCCAAATGCGCATACAGGTATTGGGCGGTATCGGCAAACGCCGTAAAGACGATCACCTTTTTATTGCCGGGATTTAGTGGGTGATCCACCTTCCTGGCGATGGTCTGTTTAAGCTGCTCCAGCTTTGCATCACGGCCTGCATTTACACTTTGTGCTGTTTCGGCAATGTGAGTTAAGAATACGCGATCGGCCTCCAGATCCTGTCGGAAGCGGATCAGATCCATATCCTGCAGTAACACTTTGGTTTTGTTGCCCACCATGTAACTTTCCAGCTCGGTGGACTCCAGTTCAAAGTCGTGGATTTCCTCGATATTCAGCTCGGTCAGTTCTTCTGATTCGTGGGCATCAATTTTGGCCAGCAATCGATCGACCTGCTGTGCAAGCTTTGTGGCCGTGAGCGTGAAGGAATGAATTGAACTTTCCATGCGCTTGAGCAAATTGACACGCATGAGATGAATCAGGCTTTCTTCACGGTCAACCTGTTTGAATACTCCTTTGCCTGCACCCACGGCTTTATCGTAACGACGGGCGTATTCGGCTTTTTTGGCTTCACGCACAAACTTGAGCGGAGAATAGCCTGCCAACGATAAACGACGAATGGTTTTGTTGACGTCTTTCAGAGGTGGGAATTCGCCCGATGAATCGATATCGGCGTAGATGTTTTTTGGAGACAAACGCTCAGGGAAACGGCCAATATCGGCTGTGCCGTAGTATTTTTCGATGTGCTTGCGTGAGCGGGCGATGGTCACCACGTCCAGCAGTTTGAAGTAATCAAAGCTCATGATGTCGAGCAAGGTCGCCGTAGTGCGGCTTTCTACTGGCTCGCTAGTCCATTGATTAAATTGCTTCTGGGCAAGTCGCAGGGTGGATTCAATATTTTTGATGCCCTGTTCTGCAAAAGCATCGTCGCGCCCTTCGGTAATAAAAGCGACCTGATTCTTCAGATCGTTCATGCGGTTGTTGACCGGCGTGGCCGACAACATCAGAACCCTGGTTTTCACGCCTGAACGGATAATATCGTTCATCAATCGCTCGTATCGACTTTTACCTTCGGCTTTGCTCGGTGTGTTACGGAAGTTGTGGGATTCGTCGATAACCACCAGGTCGTAGTTGGCCCAGTTCAAAGTCTCCAGATTGATTTCCCCGGAGTAACCTTTCAACCGGGTCAGGTCGGTGTGATTTAGCACGTCGTAATTAAAACGGTCAGCTGCAAGCAGGTTGCGCTTGTCGTTCACCGTGTACATAGTCCAGTTGTCACGAAGTTTTTTCGGACAGAGAACCAACACACGGTCGTTACGCAGTTCGTAATACTTGATCACTGCTAACGCTTCAAAGGTTTTACCCAAACCGACGCTGTCAGCAATGATACATCCATTGTGCTTTTCGAGTTTGTCTATCGCACCCAGTACACCATCTTTCTGGAATTTATAGAGTTTGTTCCAGACCCGTGTGTCTTTAAATCCAGTTTTACTGCGGATGATGTTGTCTTCGTCGATATCTTCCATGAACTCTTTGAAGAGATGAAATAGCGTCAGGAAGTAGATAAAACTGGCCGGTTGATCGGCGGCGATGGTATCCAATCTGGCGATGAGGTCACTCTTAATATTACGAAGATTCTGTTCATCCGCCCAGACGTTATCAAACCACGCCAGAAGCTGCTTGGTGCTATCAGGGTCAGGCAGACCCATATTCATGTGCAGTGAGTCAGAGTACACGTCGCCCAGCCCGGTTGGGCTGAGTGTGGCACTGCCGCTGATGGCAAAACTTTGCTCGGGCGAGCCCAGATGAATAATGTTCTGCCCCGGCTGAGGCAGCACACTAGCTTTCACTTCCGCCTTGTTTGCCAGCCATTGCGAGAACTCGCTGGCAATGCGCTTTTGTTGCAGCTGATTCAGTAGGCGAATGTCTAGCTCAGAACCAACCAAACTTTGTAGGCTGAGCGAATCCCATTCAGTGAAAATAACCCTGACTGATTCCAGTTGTTTCAGTTCATGTTTCAGCGAAGCAAAGCCGTACAGCGTAAACAGACTCGACAGAACAGAAAGTCTAGAGCCAGCAAAAGTATGTTTTTTCAGTTCGTGGCCAACATGGCCGTTGGTTTTGTTATCCAGTAACACAGGCATACTTCCGTTTACGATTTACCACAATCACACTTGCTATCGGAGATAGAAACAACCTCATTATGACTGATTTCTCCATAGCCATACTTACTTAACGAATGAAAAGTTACTCAAAGGAACGAAGCGCCAGCTGGCAATCGCAGAATTACTGCCGTCCTGATTGTAATACGGGCACAGGCAATTGATACAACCGCTCCAGGGTATCGTCATTAGTCACTGGTTGCAGATATTCAACCGTGAGCGTATCGATGCAAAGAGCATCATCGTCATATTGCTTGCGCGCACAGTAGCGCCGGTAGACATCCAGTCGGAGGTATTTGCAATGAGAAATCAGCTCCGACTGCATGGCATTTATGGCTCTGCGATACCCTTCTCGTTCAAATACCCATTTCAAAGTAGCAACTGACCCAAGTCGTTCATTGTCCAGTACGCCCGACCAGGCTTGCGTCTCCACTTCCCACACAATGGTTTCCGAACATGGATGCTGTATATGAGCAGGTTTGTTGATTCTCGCATGGTCAGGGTAGCCGCAGATGCAGTTCATCGGATAGTACAAGCCAGGATTATGAAAGCTTTCGACCAACTCAAACAGGTCGAATACCAGCTCTTCCTGCATACGCTCTGCAATGCCCGATAGCCGGACTTCAGCACCGACTTCAATGCTGGGGTCGTCAGGGTCGAAGATCAGCTCTCCGTAACACACCTCCCACTCCAAGCTGGCCTGAAGCTCAACTACGCTCATCGCTTTTCCCTGTTAGCCTGTTGTCTTTGGTATTCGACTGGTCTGAAACGACCGTGTTCGATCACCGTAGACTTTTGTGGCTTTC
>Ga0193960_1000755_pt1 | contig 13155 bp, 7 predicted proteins | sample FB_3_MG_FD_140338 | JGI IMG/M metagenome (GOLD analysis project Ga0193960, IMG submission 140338) | Microbial mat bacterial communities from the Broadkill River, Lewes, Delaware, United States - FB_3_MG | ecosystem: Environmental > Aquatic > Freshwater > River > Microbial mats | place: USA... | reverse complement strand
CTTGATTCCTGAGAGTGTATTGACTGGAGAGATGAAACCTAGTCTGAAAGAGTATTTTAGAAAAGATGTTAGAGATAAGCTATTAACGTGCCAGGGTATTCTTCGTCCTAACTGTGGTGTTTTTGAATCTGAGAATATTTTGATCTTTAAGGTGTTTCAAGCAAAATTGTCTTATTATAAGATTTATAATAAAATAGAAAAAACATTTAGTAGAACATTTTATCCCGATGCTCCTGTTTCTAAAAGAGGACATTGTAAAATGAATTTCTTTATTGATGATATTGTTTCTGGGCTAAATTTTTCTCCTGAATATCAGACAGAGGGAAGAGCTATATCTATTGTTGCAGCTGAGGATATTGTTGAGAAAAGGGATGAAATTCTTGACTTCATTAGTCATCATCCTTCAAAATCGTCTGCTAAATTAAGAACTCTTATCCAGAATCTTAAGGAGGAGGATAATCCTTTAATGATGTCTGTTAAGTTTAAATAAGATCCTAAGTTGCGAGAAATGGCATCAGGTCTCACTGCAGAATCCAATCCTATATTGGCTATTGTTAGAATTAAAGGATAAAAACATTATAATAATTAGTATCTTTAAGGGACTATATAAGAAACGATAAAAAGAAATTCCATAATCACATAAATAAATGAGAATAAACAATATAATAATCGGACTATCTGCACTTGCATTTGTTGCTTGTACAAATGCTAAGAGTGAGGACAAATCTTATTCTAAGATTGAGAGTAAGCAAGAAGTTGTAAAGGTGAAGACTATTAAGGCTAAACTTGATAAGTTTAAGCTTGAACTAGTGTGTAATGGTAAGGCTGAGGCAGTTAAGAAGGCTACTCTTAAGTTTCTGACTGATGATATAGTTAAGGCTGTTAAGGTGAGTAATGGTGACAGAGTGAAGAAAGGTGACTTACTTACTTCTGTTGATACCTATAAGTCTGCTCAATCCTTGAATGAGGCAGATTTGAATCTAAGAAAAGCTAAGCTTGAGCTTGAGAATGAGCTTATTAGTAGTGGGTATAAATTTAAAGATACAGCAAAGATTTCAAAGAAGATTTTTGATATTATGAAGCTTAGAAGTGGTTACACTGCTGCTTTGAGTGCTTGTAGAAAGGCTCAACACGATTTTAATAATACTAGTATTTATGCTCCTTTTTCTGGTACTATTGCTGATATGGATGTTAAGGAGTGTAATTCATCTTCTGAGTATAAGAAATTCTGCGTCTTACTTGATGATTCTAAGATGGAGATTGTTTTTGATGTCTTGGAGACAGAGATATCTTATCTAAAGAAGGGAATGAAGGTTGAGGCTTGTGCTTTTGCTAATCAGTCACTTTGTCTTTTTGGGGTTATTACTGAGATTAATCCTAAGATTGATGAGAATGGTATGGTAAAACTTAAGGCCGTTATTGATAATAAAAATTCATCTCTTGTGGATGGTATGAATATGAGTATTAAGGTTAAGCGTGAGATTGAGAATAGTCTTATCGTACCTAAATCGGCTGTTCTTGCTCGTCAAGGGAAGAAGATTGTTTTTGTCTATAAAGATGGAGAAGCGATATGGAAGTATGTGACAACTGGTTTTGAAAATAGTACAGAGGTAAGTATTACTAAGGGATTGGCTGCTGGAGATGAGGTTATTTATGAGAATAATCTTGGATTGGCTCATCAGACAGAGGTGAAGCTTGATAATTAGAAGCAGAATCGCACAAGCAAAATCTTATAATTAATAATAATTACTTCTAACTCATAACTGTTTACGTGAAATTTTCATCATTTTCAATAAATACAATTTTCATAGTACTGATGCTATGGGGAATATGTCTTATTCCTCGTTTGTCGGTCAAGCTGTACCCATCCCCTAATAGTAATAATCTTTATGTGAGTTACTCTTGGCGAGATGCTAATGCTGAGCTAGTGGAGTCAGAGGTGACTTCAAAACTTGAGGGTAATCTTTCTAGAATAGAGGGTATTACTAATATTCATTCTACTACATATTATGGTGGTGGATATATTAAACTTGAGATTGATAAGGAGGTTAGTCTTGATGTTACTAAGCTTGAGATATCCTCTATTCTGCGGACTGTAAAACCCAATCTCCCTAAATTAGTTCGGATTTATCCTCTTAGTGAAGATAGTAGAAGGGATGAGAATGATGAGAATGCTCTCTTACTTGGATATGTGATTACTGGTCCTGGTTCTACTCTTGATGTGGCTAATTATGCCAAAGAGAATATTACTCCTGTTCTTAAGCAGACTAAGGGTGTTAAGCAAGTGGATGTCACTGGTTATGAACCTTTCGAGTGGGTTCTAGAATACGATAAGAAGATTCTTGAGAATATGAATCTTACTTCTTATGATTTATATTCTTCAATAAACAATTTCTATTTGCGTAAAGATGCTGGAAAAGTCCTTGTTAGTAAATCTAATCGTAGTGAGTACTCTTATGTTGTCATAAAAGGTGATGGAGGATTAGATAAGAGTGAAATTAAAGAGATTGTTGTTAAGAAAGTTGGTAGTAGAATTATTCGTCTTAAAGATATTGTAAAGATATCCTATAAGGAGAAAGCCCCTCGTTCGTATTACCGTATTAATGGATTAAATAGAATAAACATAAATATCTACGTTGAGGGCTCTGTTAATAGGATAGATAAAGCCTCTGAGATACGTAATCTTCTTGATGATATAGCTTTACAAATGCCTGATGGATATTCTTTGAATGTGGCACAGGATTCAACAGAAGAGTTAAAAGAGAAGATTAATACTATCATTTTTAGAACGAGTCTAACGATTCTTATATTACTTGTTTTTGTTCTGTTAATAAGTAGAAATTTAAAGTATCTATCTATTATTTCAACCTGTCTATTGGCAAATATCCTTATATCTTTTGTCTTTTATTATTTCTTAGGGATAGAGATTAATATATATACAATGGCAGGGATAACGGTCTCTTTGGGTATTATTATTGATAATGTAATAGTCATGGCTGACCATCTTCGTTTCCATAAGGATAAGAAGGTCTTTGTAGCAATTCTAGCTGCAACACTTACCACTCTTGGTGCTCTATGGGTTGTCTTTGGAATGGGCGATTCTGTGATGGGGAATATAAAGGGCTTTTCAATGGTTATCTTGGTAAATCTATCTGTTTCTCTTGCAATATCTTTATTCTTTGTTCCTGCATTGATGGATAAGATTATTATTAAGAAGAATAGTGATTCGAGTCATATGAAGAGAATAAGGAGAATCTCTTTCTTTAATAATATATATACAAGAGTTATTATCTTCTCTAAGAGATGGAAAGCTCTTTTGATTGTGATTGCTATCTTAGGTTTTGGTACTCCAATTTATATGTTACCACGTGGACTTGAGGGTGATAAGTGGTATGATAATTGGTATAATAATACTATAGGTAGTGATTTTTATGGAGATATAAAGCCTTATGTAGATAAGTGTTTGGGTGGTTCACTTCGTCTTTTTACAAATAATATGACTAGTGAATCGTATAGAAACAGGAGAGATAGAAGAGTACAGCTTTATTTGACTTTGTATATGGATCATGGTGCAACTATGAATCAGATGAATGAGGCGATGAAACGTTTTGAGAATTTTATTGCTTCTTATGATCAGGTTGAGAAATTTACTTCTTATTGCCGCTCAGCACGTAAAGCACGTATAAATATTCTTTTTAAGAAGGAGTATGAAGAGACTGGTTTTCCTAAGCAATTGCAGGATGAATTGGGAGGATATGCAAATTCTATTGGAAATGCCAATGCTTCTATTTCTGGACTTCAAAAAGGTTTTACGAATAATGTGTATGAGAATAATTGGCGAAATTCAGTAATTAAGATAACTGGATATAACTATAGAAAGATTCTATCTTATTGTGAGAAGGTTAAAGAGAAGCTGCAAGAGAGTGCGAGAGTTCAGAAGTTGATTATAGGAAGTCACCGTAATGCTTCAGCACAGAAGGGCTTTCAGTTGAATGTCGATAGATTTAAACTTGCCCAAAACAATACTGATATAAGCAATATGCTTGGTGATTTAAAGACTATAGCTTCTAGTTATGATGTTCCTGTTACTGCTTATATAGACAATGAGATGACTGATCTTGTTATAAGGGAGAAGAATATGGGGCGTATGAGTATCTGGGAACTTGAAAATATGCCTCTTAAAACAAAGTCCTCAGTATATAAATTGTCTGATGTAGGAGAGATAGTTGAAGAGGCTGCGAGTAAAACTATTGAGAGAAAGAATCAGGAGTATGAGGTTTCTATTGCTTATGATTACGTTGGTAGTTCTAAGCTAGCAAAGAGAATTAGGAAGCGTGAAGTGAAGGCTCTTAATAAGATATTACCAATAGGTTTTAAGGCTGAAGATGATTCTCGTAGAGGGTGGTTCTTTGGTGAAGATGGTGGTACAAAGATATTGTATATCCTTCTTGCCTTTGTGATTATATTCTTTATCTGTAGTGTTTTACTTGAGTCACTGAAACAGGCTTTTGCTATTATATTACTTGTTCCAATTTCTTTTATTGGTTCTTTCTTGGCTTTCTATCTTTTTGAGATAGAATTTGGAGAGGGAGGATATGCTTCATTTATCTTATTGTGTGGCCTCTTAGTCAATTCAGCCTTATATATCATTAATGATTATAACAATAAACTTCGAAGTGGTAAGGTGTTTGGTGTGAGTACTTATGTAAGAGCCTTTAATGCTAAGATAATACCAATCTTCTTGACTATAGCATCAACTATACTTGGGTTTATTCCTTTCTTAATAGGAAAAGATACTTCAGGTTTCTGGTTTAGTATAGCAGTTGGAACAATGAGTGGTTTGATATTCTCTATTGTTGTTCTGTTAGTCTATCTACCTATGTTTATGCCACTAAGAAAGAAGTTGAATAAAATTAATAAATAATTTACAATACATAATTAATAGATATGATCCGCTTTTTATTAAAACGTCCAATTGCAGTAGTAATGGCAATGATTGCTTTCGTTGTCTTGGGACTTGTTGCATCTCTGAGATTACCGATTTCTTTAATGCCTGATGTAGATATTCCGGAGATAAGTATTCACGTGACTCGTGATGATGCCTCTGCAAAAGAGATTGAAAATACTATTGTTTCTGTATTGCGTTCACAGTTACAGCAGACTTCTAATCTTAGAAAGATTGAGACTAAAGCTAGTGATGGAAGTGGTATCATTACTTTGAATTTTGATTATGGTACATCTATTGATTATGCTTTTATTTCTGTGAATGAGAAGGTTGATGCTGCTATGAATTATCTTCCTAAGGATCTTCAACGACCTGTTATTATAAAGGCATCGGCTTCTGATATTCCTGTCTTTTATATTAATATGAGTCTTAAAGAGGAGGTTGATGAATCTAAGTTTCTTGATTTTTGTGAGTTCTCTGAGTCTGTTATTAAGAAGCGTCTTGAACAACTTTCTGATGTGGCTATGGTCGATATGAGTGGTTTGATATTACCTGAGCTTTATATCTTACCCGATGATGCTAAGATGCAGAGTCTTCGAATTACTCAAACGCAGTTACAAAAAGCTATAGAGGATAATAATCAGGTTGCTGGTAGTCTTTCTATTCGTGATGGATACTATCAGTATAGTATTCGTTTTGTATCTCAGTTACTTACAAAACAGGATGTTGAAGATGTGTATCTTAATATTAAAGGTAGACTTGTTCAGATAAAAGATATTGCTGAGGTTGGTCTTCGTGCAAAGAATAAGAGAGGTATGTTTCTAAATGGTGAAAAGAAGGCTTTGAGTCTTGCTGTTATTAAACAATCTAATGCTCGTATGTCTGAGATGAAGGATAAGGTGAACGATTTGCTTGTACAGTTTAAGAAGGATTATCCTGATATTGAATTTAAAGTCTCTCGTGACCAGGCTCTTTTACTTGATTACTCAATCGCTAACCTAAGACAGTCTTTGATATTAGGAATTATTCTTGCTATTGTGGTTATGCTATTCTTCTTAAAGGATGGGCGTTCACCTATTATTATCGGAATATCAGTTCCTGTTTCTGTCGTTATTTCTTTACTTTTCTTTCAGTATGTTGGTCTTTCAATTAATACGATCTCTCTTTCTGGATTAATAATGGGAGTGGGTATGATGATTGATAACTCCATTATTGTGATAGATAATATTAATCAATATAGAGATAGAGGATTGGGATTATTTGAGTCTTGCGCTAAAGGTACCAATGAGATTATTCGTCCACTTTTTTCTTCTGTTCTTACTACTTGTGCAGTGTTTATCCCTCTAATATTTTTGAGTGGTCTTGCTGGCGCATTGTTCTACGATCAAGCGATGGCTGTGACTATTGGTCTGTTTGTGTCTTTATTTGTTTCAATAACAATTGTTCCTGTTGTTTTTAATATCATTTTTAAAGATTCTAAAACTGGAAGATTTGATCGTTTTGTAAAGAGAATCTCTCTTAAGAATCCTGAGAAGTATTATGCTGTTGTGTATGATTATCTTTTCAAATACCGTAGGCGATTTTTAATGTCTTGTATAATGTTATTATTAGTGGGTGCTTTAATTATTTCTATCATTAAAGTAGAAAGAATGCCTAAGCTAGAACTGACAGAAATGATTGTAAAGACTGATTGGAACTCTAGTATTCATATAGATGAAAATCAAAAGAGAGTTGAGGATATAATTTCTAAGTATAAATCTCAGGCTTTGGAGATGGATTCTCATCTTGGAGAAAAGATGTTTATGCTTGGTAGAGATAAGAATCAAAATACTAATGAAGTAGAGATCTATGTTAAGACCAAGGATAATAAATCATTAGAGTCTTTAATTGCAAATATAAGCTCATATATAAAGGATAAGTATCCTGAGTCTAAGGTTGATTTTGTTAAGGTTGATAATATCTTCGAGCAAATGTTTAAGGACGAAGAAGCCCCTTTGGTTGTTTTCTTGAGTGGACAGTCTAGAGATGCAGTTCCTGAGATAAGGGATGTAAATAAGTTTATTGATGAAGTTAGTTCACAGATGCCTTCTTTGAACTTAAGTAAGCCTTCGTCTATAGAGAGGATTGTTATTCAGTTGCAACCAGAGAAGATTAATCTTTATAATGTATCACAAGCTAGTCTTGTTGCTTGTTTGGAGAAGAATATTTCAAAGTCAAATGTGAGTGTATTGAGAACGGGAAGTAGATACGTTCCTATTGTTTTGACAGAGGATGAGCATACTATCTTGGATATTATAAATACAAGTTCTGTTGTAAATAGGGATGGTAAACATATTCCTTTATCTGCAATAACAAATATTGCTGGTGATTATGATTTTAAGACTATTACAGGTAGAAAAGAGGGGGCTGTTATTCCTGTCAATATCTATAATCTTGGAGATGATACACCTTCTATTATTGATAGAATAAAGAAGATAGCATCAGATATGAAGTTTAATGCTTATTTCGGAGGTGATTATTTTAGTGGTAGTCAGACTCTTTGGGAGATGTTGATGATTCTTGGTATTGCAATATTGATGTTATATTTTATTCTTGCTGCTCAGTTTGAGTCATTAAAACTACCCTTTATTGTACTTCTTGAAATACCACTTGATGTGGCTGGTGCCTTGCTTGTTCTATGGCTTTGTGGAGGTACTTTGAACCTGATGGCAATGATTGGTATGATTGTTATGTGTGGTATTATTATTAATGATTCAATCTTAAAGATAGATACTATTAATAAGCTACGTGAAGAGGGCTATGAACTGACTGATGCCATTCATGAAGGAGGTCGTAGAAGATTTAAACCTATCTTGATGACAAGTTTGACAACGATGTTTGCCATGCTTCCTTTCTTGTGGGGTAATGATTTGGGTTCTCAGTTGCAATCACCACTAGCAATTACTATGATTGGTGGTATGTTCCTTGGTACTTTGGTTAGTCTTTTCTTTATTCCTATTTGTTATTATTATTTGGTTAGGGGAAGTAAATAGCTTATATTGTAAAATATAAATATTATATAAAACAACTCTCTTTTAATTAATAATATATGAAAGGAAAAATAATCTTTGATTTAGTAATCATTGGAACGTTGTCTTTGTTTATTAATTGCAGTAATACAAAGGTATCAAAAGTTAAGAATGTTGAATTTAATGGAACTGATAATATTTCATTATTATCATGTGTTTCTGAAATAAGTATTTGTCCTTTAGAGACTTCTAAAAAATGTCTAATAGGAGATAATCCTGACTTACGAGTAATGGATAAAGACTATTATATAATAGACACTTATGGAAGTAAAACAATATACAGATTTAATAATGAAGGGACATTCTTAAATAAGATAGGAACCGTTGGAAGAGGTGAAAATGAATATTCTAGCATGTCATCTGTATACATTCACAATGATAGTATAGTTTTGTTTTCTGGAGACAAGAAGGTATACTCTTATCATAAGAATGGAGAGATTAGAAAGGTAAAGTCAATTGATTATAATACAGGTGCATCAATAGTTACTACCGATGGGCTTTGGTGTTATCTTGGATATAATAATGGATCTTGCGATGAGAGATTAGTAAGAACTAATCCTGATTATTTAATCAAAGATAAATATCTACCTCTTAAGACCAAAGCTATTCATTTGAGTGATGCTAATAACTTTTATAATAGTAATGAGAATGTTTTTCTTAAAGAGTCATTTCTAAATACTATTTACAAATTAAGCGGTAATAAATTTAGTCCACATATTGTTTTTAATTTCAAAGAGTTAGGTGTGCCTAAAAAGTATTTTCAGTTTGAGGATCCTTTTGAGGCTTTTGGTTTTTTAAATAAGAAGGGATTTATTTCTATCTATAGATATATGGAGGAGGGTATAACTTCTTTTGTTGAACTTAGAGAACAAACAGTAGATGGAATAAGTACCATTCTTGGAGTTTCTAGAAATGATGTTTGGAAATGGTTTGATATAACTAAGTTCAATAATGATCTTTTTACTGGTGTCTTTCAAAATATAGATACAAAAGGTAACATCGTTGGAATTATCTCAGCAGATAAGTTATTGTCTTTATATAGTAGTAACCCAAAGCTATTTAAGGAACACTCATTAATTGAAAAATTAAAAGAGGAGGATAATCCTTTTGTTATAAAGATTAAGTTGAAATAGGATTTATAGGCATAGATTGATGGTGCTTTATCGCTATTCTTCGCTTTGTTTGATATATAATAGTTGGGATAATATTTTGAGAAGATTCAGAGTATTATCCCAACCATTCTTTAAAGGTCTTTACACGTTCTCTGCTGACAATCATATCATCCTCTTTGTATGACTTAAGTTTGACTTTAAGTCTGCTGTTTGAGTAGGCTATAATGTCTTTTATTGAGTCTATATTTATAATGAATTTTCTACTGATTCGGTGGAAGACTTCAAGGTTCACCAGTTCGTCTAGCTGCTCTAGGGAGTAGTCAATAAGATAGTTTTGACCACTTATTGTATGTAGGTAAGTCGCTTTATTCTCACTATAAAAACATTCTATCTCTGAGCTAGTAATAGTGTGTATATGTGGACCTACTCGTACAGTAAAGCGTTCTTTGTATTGTTGATTATTTGTATTAAGAAGTTGTTTTATTTGCTCTATCTGTTCTGTTGAGATGTTATTACTTTTAATATTGTGTTGTTTTCTGAATTTATCAATAGCGGTATGTAATTCGTCCTCATCTATTGGTTTTAAAAGATAATCAATGCTATTTAGTTTAAAAGCTTTAAGTGCATATTCATCAAAAGCTGTAGTGAAGATTATATGTGATTGTACTTCTATATTATCAAAAATCTCGAAGCTAAGTCCATCACTTAGTTGAATATCTAGAAAGATTAGTTCAGGGTGTTCGTTGTTCTTAAACCAGTCTATAGCTGATGTTACGGATGTAAGTTTTGCTATAATATTAAAATCCTCTGATAAGAGCATTCTTTCTAATCTACGAGCTGCTAATTTTTCGTCCTCAATAATTAATACATTCATATATAATCTTCTATTTGCGTGTTAAAAGTGGTAGCTTGATTGTGAATTGTTCTGATGTATGTTCGATAATGACTTTCTTATCTGTAAAGAAGCTATATCGTGCTTTTATGTTTTCAAGTCCTATCTTATTAGAGCTTACTTTTGTTCTTTTAGGATTGACATTGTTGCTTATGAGAAGATAACCATTCTCACTTGTAATATTTATAACTATTGGTGTCTCATCTGAAATAGCATTATGCTTGAAGATGTTCTCAAATACTATTTGTAGTGCTAGAGATATTGTTTGTTTTTCTAAAATATCATTGTCAACATTAATATTAAGACTTACTCCATCTTCAAAGCGTATCTTCTGAAGAAAGACATATTTATCTATAAAATTTAGTTCATCAGCAATGCTACTAGTCTCCCTGTCTTTCTGTTCTAATATGTATCTATAAATATTTGCTAACTCCTTAATGAATTGTTGAGATAACTTTTTGTCTTCATCAATAAGAGAGGATAAGCTGTTTAGACTGTTAAAAAAGAAATGTGGATCCGTTTGACTTTTTAATGCTTCATATTGCGCTTTGATATTTTCTTTTTCTAGTTCCTTCTGTTTTATTAGTGATGCTTTTAGTTCAGTCATAAATGCTTTTGCATGAAAGAATGTAGAAATACCTAAGGAGATAATAAAAATAAATAGATTTTTCCATATTCGAACATTCTGGTAAAGTGCACTAATATCTCTGTTTTCAAGTATCTTAATAATAAAGATATCTATAGCTATAATGACTAAAGCGATGTATATAATATTAGCTATTGAACCATAAATGATTCGCTCCCTAGTCTTAGTAGTCCAGTCGAGATAATGATCAAGAAGGTCTGCTAGAAATCCACTACCAAAGGATAGTCCAAAACAATACATAGCAGAGACTAGGGTGGTGTAAAAGACATTAAGAGGTGTGATCTTATTTGTGAAGACAAGTACGCTTACTAATGAAAAGGCAATAGTAAGCTTACTTGTCATCCATAGATTTTTAAGTATCTTTTGTTGTATTTGACTCATTTTATTTTTGTGCTTTTAGCATTGCTTCTGCTTGTTGTTTACCCCAGTTTGGGTAGAAAGCTTCTTTAGCTTTAAAGGTATTAAATAATTTAATAGCTTTTTCTATACTTTTATAGAAAGATGAACAATCGCCACCCATCATGCGTGCTGTGTTAATTTGAAATTGAGCTAGTAGATAAAGAGGTCTTGGATTATTTGGTTCAAGATGAATAGCTTTCTTATATATTGCTATGGTTTTTGGTGAGAGAGTCTGACCGTTATTCATTGGGTCTTGCATTATCTTGGCTGTATTAATCAATCCTTCTATGCAGCATAACTCTGCTGTGTTTGCATTCCTTTTTCTTGCTATCTCTACATATTGCTCTGATTTATCTAGTTTTTGAATTTGGATAGTTTTGTCTTTCTCTTTAAATGAATCGAAGACATTTACTAGAGCGACATAATAGCTAGGAAGCCAATTTGTCTTTTCTACTTGCGATATTCTTTCAAAGGCAGCAGATGCTTCGTTACTCTTTCCTTGTCCCCATAAACCTAATGCTGATCCCATTGCTTGACTGTATTGTTTCTGAGCAACTGAACTTAGGCTAATTAATAATAGAATGCTTACGATGTAAATAGATTTTTTCATGATGTTATGTTTTTTATGGTTTGTATAGCGAATATAATTGTTGATATATGCTGTTTAAAATATGATTTGCTGAACTGTTGTATTAATAGGCTGAACTGTAATTTTTATAGATAGTCAAGTTGATTTTTCTTTTTATCACTGCTGATTGTAATGAATAAGCCAGCCATGAAGAATCGTTTTGCAGATGGACGTATTGCCATACTGTTGAATATACCGTTTGAGTTCGCACTATTTGCAAAGTCGTATGAATAGATGTTATCGAATCCAAATAGATTGCTTATCGAGATGAATAGGATTTTTTGTTGACTGATTAGGTATGACCAGCTAAGGCTGATGTCGTTGTATGATTTTGTTGTTTCTGACATGAATGTTGATTTATTTGGATTGTTGTATGGTCTACCTGAATTATATGAGTAGCTTACTCCAAGCAATGACTTAAGTGATGGAATCCAGTATTTGCATACTAATGATAAGTTGTGTTTTGCTGTGAATCGTGTGTATGCTTCTTCTGTGTAGTATAGATAATCGCGTTTTGAGTCAATAAATGAGTATGATATTCTATACTCTAATGAAGGTATAGTTTTGGAGTCTTTCCATAGTAAGTCAAGTCCTTTGGCGTATCCTCGTCCATTGTTTTTATAAGAATTGTAATTAGATGATTTCTCGTATTTAAGAAGATCTTTGTACTTCTTATAATAGATTTCTGTTCTAAGCATGCGACCTTCGCTATTGTGTTGTATGTTGAAGATATATTGTTCGCTATTCTCATTTGTAAGATGAGGTTTTACTATTCTATACTTATCTTGAGTATCTTGGTAGAACCTACCGTATGCAAATGCTATCTGATTGTGCTCACTTATCTTTTGTGCAAGAGAGATTCTAGGTGCTAGCTTAAAGTCTTTATTATAGTCTGAATATTCTCCACGAATCCCCAAGCGTATTGCAAATATTTGTGATATACTTAGATTAGCTTCTGTGAAGATTGAACTTGTGTTTGTTTTTAAGTTTTGTTTTAGCGTTGCATCATATTCCGACGAATATAGATTCTGATTTATGTCTTTAGTAAAATGTTCTGCTCCTGCTTTAACTTTAAATGAGTCGTTGAATATTTTCTTTACTACAACCTTCATATGAAGATTGTGTCCTTTATTTTCTCTCTCGTTTGTAATAGAAGTTGTTGCAATATCACTTTTGTTACTATATGAATAACTTATTCCGGCATTAATAAGTAAGTCATCCTTAATCTCTCCTCTATAGCTTGCATTAAGATAGATATCATTGTCTTTTGTCTTGTATTCAACAGCTTTTGTATAATTTATATTGTCTTGAAAGAGATGAAAGTTACTATATGAAGCACTAGTATATAATTTAAGTAATCCCTTAGGTAGTTCATGACGATAGACAGCTTCTCCACCAAATGACTCATATGGTTTTACCCATTTATATTTGTCAGGGAAAAGAGTTTTATATGGTTTTAGGTTTG
>Ga0193960_1000748_pt1 | contig 13234 bp, 7 predicted proteins | sample FB_3_MG_FD_140338 | JGI IMG/M metagenome (GOLD analysis project Ga0193960, IMG submission 140338) | Microbial mat bacterial communities from the Broadkill River, Lewes, Delaware, United States - FB_3_MG | ecosystem: Environmental > Aquatic > Freshwater > River > Microbial mats | place: USA... | reverse complement strand
TTAAGCCCAACAAGAGCAAAGGCACAAAAGGAAATTACTTTGGAAGAATCTCTTTTAATTGCTTTTGAAAATAGTCCTGACATTAAAAAATCGAGGATTAATATGATGCAAAACAAAGAACAACTGAATGCCCAGCTGGCATCTTTACGTTCACGATTTTCATTTGATGTTACTCCTTTATCGTATAGCAAAACAGAAAGCTATGAAGAGTATTTCTCAAAATGGAATACTTCTGAGAATAAAGGAGCAAATGGAACATTTATTGTTTCTCAGCCTATAAAATATACCGATGGCAGATTATCTCTGCGAAATGAATTCGGCTATCAGGATAATTACTCCGAAGCAAGTAATTCTTCCTACTCTGGATATAACAATTCACTTTACATGCAGTACGATCAGCCGCTATTCACCTACAACAAAACCAAAATGGATTTGACTAGAAATGAGTTGAATCTTGAGAATGCAACACTTGCCTATTCCATTCAAATGCTGAATATGGAGCGACAAGTAAATCAGGCATTTTATTCAATATATCAAAAGCAAATGGCTTTGAAAATTGCCGAAGAAGAGTTCGATAATCAAATAATAAGTAAGGATATTATTGCAAGTAAGGTTGAAGGTGGTCTGTCAGCTAAAGAAGAATTGTATCAGGCTGAGTTAAATTTTGCTACCAGTAAATCTAATTTAGATAACAATCGGGTTGAATTGGAAAATGCAAAAGACGAATTCAAATTGCTTTTGGGTATTTCTCTTTACGAAGACATTACAGTTAGTACCGATATTAAATATGTCCCTGTAGTTGTTAATTTAGAAAAAGCGATCCAAAATGGTTTAAGTCAAAGGTTGGAATTAACACAGCGTGAAATTGATCTGAACAATGCCAAATTCGATTTGATTCAAACCTCTGCTGTAAATGAATTCAAAGGAAATGTAAGTCTTTCGATCGGGATTATGGGAAATAACGAAAAATTGGCAGATGTATACAACCGACCAACCAAAAGTCCTAAAGCGGAAATTACTTTTTCCATTCCAATTTTTGATTGGGGCGAGAGAAAAGCCAGAATAAGAGCTGCCGAACTGGAAGTGGAAAGTCGTGAAATTGATAAGAATGTCTTGAAAGATGACATCACGATCAACATTCGTAAAATTTATAGAAACCTACAAAATCTGATTCAGCAAATAGACATTGCCAAGCAAAATGAAAAGAATGCTGAATTGACCTACGATATCAACTTAGAGAGATATAAAAACGGAGATTTAACCAGTATCGATCTGGAGCGTTTCCAGAACCAATTATCCGAAAAGAAAATGAATCTGGCTAACTCTCTTATCAATTATAAACTTGAATTGTTGAATTTGAAAATACAGTCGCTTTGGGACTTTGAAAACGACAGATCTTTTGTTCCACAGGAGCTTCAGGAAAATCTGATAATGGAATAATCTACTAACAATCATGACACACCATACAAACGCCTACAATATGAAACGAATTGCATTTATCATCATTAGTTTAGCCTTATTTACAGCCTGTAACGAAAAAGATACCGAGTTAAATAAAGATATCTCCGTTCAGGTATCTGTTGAGGAAATTGTTCCAAAAGGAATCGAAAAATACATCAGTACAACCGGTACTGTTAATCCGATTAAAACTGTTGATTTAAAAAATGAAGTTGGAGGAAAATACCACCTGATGATCAATCCGAGAACCAACAGGAAATTTGAATTGGGTGATTATGTGAAGGAAGGAATCGATGTAATTGTTTTAGAAGATAAAGAATACGAAAACAATATTAAAATCAAATCCTTGGAACTGAGGTTAGAAATTTCTCAACAAGTATTTGAGAAACAACAATCTCTTTATAAAAAAGGAGGTGTTACCCTTTCTGAGTTGAAAAATGCTGAAATTGATTTAATCAACGCAAAATATTCTTACGAAGATGCTTTATACCGTTTAGCGAAGTTGAAAGTACAAGCGCCATTTTCAGGCATTATTACCAACCTGAATTACTATACTGAAAATACTCGTATTGAAGCTGCTTCTCCGGTGCTAAGCATGATGGATTACAGTAAACTACATATGGAAATTCAGTTGGCAGAGAAGAATTTGGGTTCAATTAAAACTGGTCAGGAAGTTAAAATAGTAAATTACACTCTTCCAGGTGATACGTTACAAGCAGTATTGGCTCAAATTTCGCCGGCGATCGACTCTGAAACAAGATCGTTTAAAGCCATTGTGAATATCAACAACTCAAAATTAAAGCTTCGCCCAGGTATGTTTGCCAAAGGTGAAATTATTGTTGCTAGTGCCGATTCTACAATTGTAATTCCTAAGGATGTAATTCTTAACAAACAAAAGGGGCATACTGTATTTGTTGTGAACAAAGGATTAGCCGAGGAGAGAATCATTGAGTTTGGTCTTGAAAACCCTGATGTAGTTCAGGTAATTTCAGGCTTGGAGAAGAAAGATCGATTGGTGATTAAAGGCTTTGAAACGCTAAGAAACAGATCGAAAATTAAAGTTGTGAAATAGCAGGTCCTTTTCCACAGACTTAGCTTTATTCACACGATTAAAAGAATTCAAAATGAAGAAAATAACGCAATTTTCGGTCAATTACCCGGTAACAGTCTCTATGATTGTTATGGCGATATTGCTATTAGGATATGTCTCCTTAGGCAAACTCAATGTTGATTTGTTTCCCGAGATGAATGCACCCCGCATTTTTGTTGAAATTAAAGCAGGAGAACGTCCGCCCGAAGAAATAGAGAAGCAATTTATTGAAAGTATAGAAGCTCAATCCATTCGTCAGAAAGGTGTAAGTCAGGTTTCGTCGGTTTGTATGGTAGGTTCGGCGAGAGTAACTGTTGAATACACTTGGGGCAGTGATATGGATGAAGCCTTTCTCGATTTGCAGAAAGCTTTAACCACATATAGTCAGGATGCTGAAATAGATGAATTCACCATTACTCAGCACGATCCAAATGCATCACCAATTTTAATTCTAGGAATGCTTCATCCGGAAATTAAAGACATGGATGAATTGCGAAAAGTAGGTGAAAACTACATTCGTAACGAGCTGATTCGTTTGGAAGGAATTGCAGAAGTTGAACTAACAGGAACTCAGGAAAAAGAGATTCGAATTGAAACCAATCAGTACCTTTTGGATGCTCATAATATAACCGTAAACGAGATTGTACAGAAAATTCAGAATCTGAATCAGAATGTTTCCGGAGGAAGCATTGTAGAAATGGGAACGAAATACATCATCAAAGGATCTGGTTTGATTCGAAATGTTGAAGAAATCGAAAATGTAATTGTAGGAATAAAACAGTCAACTGCAGCCTCTGCCTCATCATCCAATCAAATGGGTGCCAATCAACAAACTTTGGTAAAAGACAGAGTTCCAATTCTTTTAAAAGATGTAGCTAATGTAAGCTTTGCTCCTAAAAAAGTTCAAAACTTGGTTAGAATTAATGGCGAAAGATGTGTTGGTTTATCCATCTACAAAGAAACTGGATCGAATACTGTAAAAGCAGTTGAAGATTTTGAAAAGACAATGACTTCTATTAAAAAAGCATTGCCTGGTTACCAGTTCATCGTAGTTCAAAATCAAGGCAAGTTTATTCAAAAAGCAATCGACGAAGTGGAAGAAACAGCACTAATTGGAGTGTTAATTGCCATACTCGTTTTATTTGTCTTTTTAAGAAGAGTGAAGGTAACTGCAATTGTAAGCTTTGCCATTCCCATTTCCATTATTGCGACATTTAATCTGATGTATTTTAATGGTTTAAGTTTGAACATTATGACCTTAGGTGGTTTGGCTTTGGGAGCTGGTATGCTGGTTGACAATGCCATTGTAGTAATTGAAAACATCTTCAGAAAAATGGAAATGGGCTTATCCGTAAAGGATGCAGCCATTGAAGGAACCTCAGAAGTTGGAGGTGCAATTGTTGCCTCAACACTTACAACCATTGTGGTTTTCTTACCAATCGTTTATTTGCATGGTGCATCAGGAGCTTTGTTCAAAGATCAGGCTTGGACAGTTGCGTTTTCCCTTATTGCTTCCCTTTTTGTTGCAATTCTGGTTATCCCAATGTTATTCAATTATGCATACAAAGGGAAAAAGAAAAAAATAGAATTCAAATCCGTAAAAATAGGATGGTATGGAGACCTGCTTTCTACACTTTTGAATCGCAGAAGTTTGGTAATTGGTAGTGCTTGTGTACTAATTATACTTACCGGTTTAATTCTGCCCTATGTTGGTAATGAATATCTACCTAAAAGTGGAGTTGGTGAATTTAGTTTGGATATAGAATTAAAGGAAGGCACGCAACTGGATAGAACATCTCAAACGGTGGAGGCAATTGAATCTATGCTCCATCAATCCATGGGCGACCAAATTGCCAATATTTATACACAGGTTGGACCAGGTAGTGGTTCCAATTCCGATAAGGCAGTTTTCCAAAATGAAAATACTGCCAGCATTAAAATTCGCTTGAAGGATGAATATATCGCTCAATCGGAAAGCATTCTCAAAAATGTAGGAACAATGGTTAGCGATATTCCTAATGCAGAGATATCAATAATACGAGATGAAACAGCACTTCAATCGACCATTGGAACCGAAGATGCTCCAATTGAGGTAGAAGTAAAAGGGAAAGATATTGAGGTATTGGAAAGAATTTCAAACGAAATTAAAGGGCTATTGGTTCAAGTTCCTGATTTGGCAAATGTGAAAACCAATATCGAAGAAGGAGCTCCAGAAATTGATGTTATCATTGATCGTTATAAGGCTGGAATTTTCAACCTTTCAACAGATGCCATTACGGGTCAGCTACAAGATATGTTGATGGGTAAAAATGCTGGTAAATTCGAAAAAGGTGGAGAAATGAACGACATTAGCATTCACATGCCTGAACCAGGTTTATCCGAATTGAATACCCTTTTGCTAAAAAGTGGAGATTCTGAAATTCCTCTATACGAAGTAGCTACTATCAAAAAGTCGTCTTCTCCAAAACAGATGTTAAGAAGAAATCAAACGCGAATTGGTAAGATTAGTGCCGATATTCAGGGAGATGCTGCTTTTGATCAAGTCATAGAGAAAATCAACGACAAATTAGCAAATGTTAATTTACCACAAGGTTATCAGGTAAGCTTAATTGGAGAAGAACAGAAAAGGCAGGAAGCCCTTTCAAATCTTAGTTTTGCATTAATGTTGTCCATCATTTTGGTCTATATGGTTATGGCTTCTCAGTTTGAATCTTTAATTCATCCATTCACCATTTTACTAACCATTCCTTTGGCTGGAGTTGGAGCAGTTTGGGCATTCTTTATATTGGGAATTCCAATGAATATTATGGCTTACATTGGTATTATTATGCTTGGAGGTATTGCGGTAAACGACTCTATTATTCTGGTTGATGCTATCAATCAGTTCAAGCAACAAGGCAATTCTCTAAAAGATTCGATTGTGATGGCAGGAGAAAATAGAATTCGCCCAATCATCATGACAAGTATAACCACCATATTAGCCCTACTTCCGTTGACAATAGGCTTTGGTGAAAGTGCTGCTTTAAGAGCTCCAATGGCAATTGCGGTTATTGCGGGTTTGGTAACATCCACCTTACTTACATTGGTTGTAATACCTTGTGTATACTATGCTTTTGATAGAGTGCAAACTTTTTTCCTTGAATCAAGAAAGGAAAGGCTTAACTACACAAAAGAGTAAACAGATATCAGCAAACAGTAACAAGCCAAACAGCCAAAGGCTATAGGCTTTAAGCTTAGATTATATGAATTTCATCATAAAAAGAAAGGTTTTAATTGCAATGCTCTTTACGGGTTTAAGCATGTTGGGGTATTTCTCCTACAAGCAATTACCCGTTGAGTTGATTCCTAATGCCAATCTTCCCATGCTTTTTGTTCAGGTTGGAACAGGAATAGAGGTTGATCCTCGATACATGGAGAGTCAGGCAATTATTCCTTTGGAAGGAGTTGCAGGAAGTTTGGAAGGAGTTGAGAAAATTTCCTCAACAGCAGGACAGCAACGTGGAAGTATTGAAATTTCCTTCGAACAGGGAACCAATATCAAATATGCCTATTTAAAGCTTGCCGAAAAGGTTGAGGAGGTAAAGAAAGATCTGCCGGCAGAATTTCAAATACAAGTTTTAAAGTTTGATATGGAGCAACTCAACAACATGTTCATGACCGTTCAGGTACGTGGAAGTGGAGGTGTTGACAGAGTTCGACAAATTACCGAAAATGAGATTCTGGATAAATTCCAAAATATAGAAGGGATTGCTAATGCGGCTGTTTTTGGAGGTCGTGAAAAGTCGATAGAAATATTGCTTCGCGATGATGTTTGCAAAAGTTATGGCATTAGTCCATCAGAGGTAAGATCCGTTTTAAATCAGAACAATAACTCCAGAACTTTTGCGGGTAAGGTGATCGAAAATGATAAAATGCACTTTGTGAATGTAGTTTCGGAATATACCGATATTAAGGAGTTGCATGAACTTGTTGTTAAAAAACAGGGAGATATCAGGTTAAAAGATATCGCCTACATTAGTTTTGGTGTAAAGGAACAAACCTCATACAGTCGTGTAAATGGCAAGGAAGCTGTTACCATGCAGATTACCAGAGATGCTCAATCGAACATTATTAAACTATCCGCGGTCACTCTCGAAAAAATTAAGGAATTAAATGAAGAACTGAAAGGCAAGGATATTGAAATTGTGGTGCAAACCAATATGGCTGAAACCATGGAAACCAATATCGATTTAATAATCGAACTGGCTTTGGTTGGTGGTGTTCTGGCTATTTTCATTCTGTGGATTTTCCTGAAAAACATCCGATTGGTGGCTGCTATTGCCTTGGCAATTCCAATATCGGTTTATACCGCTTTTAATTTCTTTTACGCTTATGGTATTAGTGTAAACACACTTACCCTTTTAGGTATGGCACTGGCTATTGGGATGCTTCTGGATAACAGCATTGTAGTTCTCGAAAACATATACCGACTGGCAGCACAAAAGAAAGATCCAGATACAGCTGTCATTCAGGGAACACGTGAAGTTTGGAGATCGATATTTGCAGCAACACTTACAACAATTACCGTATTTCTTCCCTTTACCTTTTCATCTAATTTCCTGATTGGGTTAATGGGCAAACACATTGGTGTTTCCATTATTTCTACTTTATTGGTTTCGCTTGTTGTTGCTCTTCTACTAATTCCAATGATTACCCATAGTTTCCTGAAGAGAAAAGGTGGGATTCGCACAGTTAATTTTGAAAACATCTCCTATCACAACCGTTTGGTTCAGATTTATTTGGTAATGCTAAAGTCTTGTATGCGCCATCCTGGAAGAACCATTTTGGGAGCATTGGGATTGTTCTTTATCACACTGCTTATCAGTTTAGGATTGAGTTTTATATCTACAGAAGAGACCGAAACCAAGGATTTGAAATTGTATGTAACCCTTCCCGGGGGAACTACGCTTAAAAATACCGATCTGTTTATTCGTGAGGTAGAAGGAAAACTGGAATCTCTTGAGGAGAAAAAAGACATTACAAGTCAGGTTTACGAAGAAGAAGCTGTTCTTACCATTTCCTTGATTGATGATTATCGTGAGAAACAAAATTTATCAGTTCCGGGAATCAAGCAAAACATTCTGGAACGTTTGGATGATTTACCAAAAGCATCATTTAGTTGGGAACCTCCTGCGCAAGGTCGCCGATTTGGTGGTGGCGGAGGCGATTTCGGTGGAGATAATCCATTTATGGAAATGCTGGGAATTGGAACACAACAAGAGAAATTGGTAATTAAAGGACAAGATTTTGATAAGATGCTGGATCTGTCAGAGGATTTAGAATACTATTTAAGTCAATTGAGTTCCATTAAAAATGTGAATGTTAGGATTCCTGCAAAACGACCTGAATTGCTACTGGAACTCGACAAGCAAGTTATGGCTTTGTATGATATTCCTGTCAGCTCTGTTTTATCTGAATTGAATTCCTTTCAAAAGGAATTTGCCAGTGGTGCCACATTTAAAGATGGAACCGAAGAGTACGATATCATTATAAAAACTATTAATGACACAGAACTGGAAACCCGCGATGCAAAAGACTTACGACAGTTAACAGTCCGTGGCAACCAGGGTGCTGAATTCGAATTGCAATCCATCAGTAAGCTAAATTTTACTGATGGATTGTCAACCATTAAAAGAACCAATCAGGAGAAGCAACTTGAGGTACAGTACAGCTTTTTAGATGAAGTAAACGATGAAAAAGATTTACTTACCGCAGGCAGAGTTGATGTTGACGAAATGGTGGAACGAATGACATTGCCTTCGGGAATTGCCGTTGAAATCATTCACGAGGACAATACCCTTGGCGAATTTAGCTTTCTAATGCTGATGGCAATTGTTTTGATCTTTATGATTCTTGCATCGGTATTCGAATCTTTTACCATGCCAATTGTAATGATGTTTTCCATTCCAATGGCAGCTATTGGATCATTGCTTGCGCTGATTGTAACCGGAACATCTTTGATGAATGCCAATGTATTTACTGGTTTAATCATTCTACTGGGAATTGTAGTCAACAACGGAATCATCATGATTGATTATTCCAATGTGTTGCAAAAAAGAGGTTATCGTGAATCTCGTGCATTGATGATGGCTGGACTGGCTCGTATTCGCCCAATATTAATTACAGCAATTACAACAATTATAGCACTTATGCCACTGGCATTAGGTCGTGCTGAGTACGTTACCCAAATTGGAGTTCCTTTTGCAATTACCGTAATTGGAGGCTTAAGTTTAAGTACGGTATTAACTCTGGTTTTTATTCCGACTTTATACGCCGGATTGCGAACCAGTTTAAACTGGATGCAAAGCCAAGAGGTGTGGGTTAAAGCAATACAGATAATTGCATGGGTAGCTGGAGCCTATTTTATTTACACCGAAGTAGATAGTAAAATATGGCAAATTATTGATTTTCTGGTATTGCTGATCTCAGTTCCTGCATGCACATACTTTGTTCAGGCAGGTTTAAGAAAAGCCAACGAAGAGCTAATTGCTGCCGACGAGCCTCTGCGTATCGAAATCAGAAATTTAGTGAAGATTTACGATTGGGACGGACGCTTTACTCGTGAGTGGAAATCGGGATTAAAAATTCGGGAACGATTGGGGTTAAAGGAGTCTTACGATACGTTTAAAGATTTTGTGACCCTTATCTGGCAGTTGCCATTAATTGCCTTTGTAGTGTTCTTCAACTACTATCATCTCGAAAATGAGTATTGGATGCTGTTTCTATCCCTTCTTTTCCAGATTATGCTCTTGTATTTTATAGCGCCAATAATGGAATATCGTAAAAACTTGCAAGAAAGAAAAAAAGGGAAGATTGGTCGCGCTTTGATATTTGTTCTACATAGAACAATTTATTGGGCATTTCCATTGATACTATTCGCCTATTTCTACCAGAAATATCAATTGGTTGGCTTGTTGATTCCTATAGGTATCATATGGTATTTAGCCTTACAGATTAAAGTGACTTCGGATAAAATCTATCGCGAAAAAATCAATATCAATCGCCTAAAAGGATCGTTTAGTGGTCTGCGCAAATTCTTCTATCGCTTTGTGCTGATTATTCCAATTATCGGAAAAAAGAAAGTACCATTTAAAGCAGTTAAAGGTGTTTCTTTTGATATCGGAAATGGTATGTTTGGTTTACTGGGACCTAATGGTGCCGGAAAATCTACTCTGATGAGAGTAATCTGTGGAATTTTGGAACAAAGCTATGGTCAAATAACCATTAACGGTATTGATGTTCGTGAAAAGCGTGAAGAGTTGCAGGGATTAATTGGATATCTGCCTCAGGAATTTGGCATGTACGAAAACATGAGTGCCTGGGATTTCTTGAACTATATGGGAATTCTGAAAAATCTAAAGGACAATAAAATCAGAAAAGAACGTGTAGAGTATGTGCTAAAAGCCGTTCACATGCTCGATCAGAAAGATGAGAAAATTGGTTCCTTCTCGGGAGGTATGAAACAAAGAATCGGAATTGCACAAATTCTCCTTCACTTGCCTAGAATATTGGTAGTTGATGAACCAACTGCCGGACTGGACCCTCGAGAGAGAATTCGCTTTAGAAACTTGTTGGTTGAACTGAGTCAGGATAGAATTGTGATTTTTTCTACTCATATTATCGAAGATGTAGCCAGCTCGTGTAACCGAGTTGCCGTAATGAAAAAAGGTGACTTGAAATATTTGGGCGAACCGGTTCACATGGCAGGAATAGCCGATCAGAAAGTTTGGATGTTGAATGTAACTCCTGAAGAATTTGAGCAATTAAAAACCGAACAGGTTATCATTCATCACATGCGCGATAAGGATACGATTCGTGTTCGCTGTCTGGCAGATGAACATCCGGGATACGATGCAGTACATACCAAGGCTAACCTTGAAGATGCTTACTTATGTTTGTTGAACGATTCGGATGAGAAAAAAATAACAATGGTTAATGCATAATATCAATTGACTCCAGATTTATCTGGAGGAATAATAAGAATGTATGAAAGCAATAGAACAATTTAAACTACTAACCGACTTTGTTCGCTACAATGTAAAAATCATTTTTGCGAACAAGTTCATATACTTCCTGATAGCTGCATTTGCCTTCTTTCTGATGGTATTGGGTATTATGCTGTTTAATGATACCAGTCCTGAAGAGGCAGACATTTACGGAACTTTAATTTTCCCGGGAATACTAATACTTTTCTACCCGGTAATTTACAACATACAAAGCGACAAGGATACGCGGATGCTCGAAATCATCTTCGGAATCCCCAACTACAGGTACAAAGTTTATTTGGTGCGATTTGTTTTAAGCATATTGTTGCTATTTGCAATCATGTGCCTAATGTCATGGATAACGGTATTTGTGGTGATAAAAATACCTGTATTCCACATGGTATATGAACTGATGTATTGCCTCTTGTTTTTGGCAAGTTTGGCTTTTCTATTGGCTTCGCTGGTGAAAAATGCCAGTGGTGCAGCTGTTATAATGGTTATTATCGGATTAATCTTTTTGATATTGGCGGAACCTCTTGAAAATAGCAAATGGAACATCTTCTTAAATCCTTTCGATGTTCCTGGCGATATGAGTTACAGCATTTGGCAAAATGTTCTTTACCAAAACAGAATGATGCTGATGATAGGATCGGTTATTTGCGTATTGTGGAGTTTAATTAATATGCAACGCAGAGAGAAGTTTGTGTAAAAATGAAAAACCTATCCAATTCTGGTAATTAATTATTTTGTTTATCCACTACGGATCATATAGTACCTTTAAAAATAAAGCTCAATAATTTAGATTATTGAGCTTTATTTTAATGCTTTAATAGGCTGCTGCCTTAATCTTTTTCATCTGGCGATTCCAACTATACAATCCACCTTTTAAGTGAGCTGCCTTATGGAAACCAATCTTACGAAGGTAATTTCTTACCTGCTTACTTCTGAATCCCAAGTGACAGAATATAATGATATCCTTATCCTTAGGTAAGCTTGGAATCTTATTTTGAATTTCTCCCATTGGAACATGCATAGCATTTTCAATTCCATCTTTTGCCAATTCGTGCGGCTCGCGAATGTCAATTAGCAAGATATCATCACGTTTTTCCAACTCCTCCATTAGTTCAAGAGCGGTAAAACTCGTCTTTGGACCGTTATCATTATTTGAAAAAATACTCATATTCGATAGTTTTTTATTGGGTTTAAAACTATAGAAGGGAATTGTTACAAACCCTCCGTATTCCCTATCAAATATAAAAAAATTAGTAAATCTTGAGCCTTTTAAATGGAAAAAGATACAAGCATTCTTAGCCTAACCAATTCAATTTGGGTTCATCAACTTGACTTCAATTGAAGAATAAAGATGAATATTTTCAATAAACTCATGAAGGTAAAATGGATAAATTCATCCTTAACACACTTGGTTTATTATAGATTTACAAGGACTTATAGGCTGCCACAAAATTAATCAACTATATTTTATAGTTTTAAAACTATCACTTTAGTTGTTTAACTAGAATTTATAGTTATATTTGATTAAAATAAATTAAATATGAAGAAGCTTACACAAAAAGAAGAGGAAATCATGAAGTTATTTTGGACGGAAGGACCTATGTTCGTCAAGGAACTTCAAAAAATATTTCCTGATCAGAAATTACACTATAACACACTATCAACTATGGTGAGAGCCTTAGAAGAGAAAGGTTTTATTGCTCACGAATCATTCGGGAAAACTCATCGCTATTTTGCTTCTATTAGCGAAGAGGATTATCGCAAGAAAACCATGGGAAATGTGGTACATAAATATTTCGACAATTCTTATAAGCGTGTAGTTTCTATGTTTGTTGAAGAAGAGAAATTATCAATTGATGAACTTAAAAAGCTAATTCAGGATATCGAGGATAATAAAGAAAACAAATGATGTTTAGTTTTATTACATACATGATAAAAGCAGGCATAGGCTTGGCATTGGTTTATCTGTTATTCAAACTGTTATTGAGTAAGGATAGCAGACATGCTTACAAAAGGGTGGTACTTTTAATATCGATTGGAGCCGCTTTTGTAATCCCTCTATTAGCTCAATTTGTTCCTGTTAAGGAAATCAGCTCAACATCAATTGTAAATGTTCGCGAGCTAATTGAATTGCCATTGATAGAAACAGTTGGTACCTACTCCACTCCTACGATTGCTGTAATTGAAAATAACAGTTCCTATCAAATCAATTGGGCTATTCTACTTTATTGGTTCATTCTATCTGTTCTTTGTTTGCGATTTTTAATATCCTATCAGAGTATTTTTAAATGGCTAAAAAGAGCAAGAATAAAACCCTATAAAAATATTTTGCTAGCAATAGTAAACGATAGTATACAGGCCTTCTCGTTTTGGAAATACATCGTACTTTCAAAAGAAGATTACCAACACAATAAAACTCCTATTCTGCTTCACGAAGAAGCACATCTAAAATTGCATCATACAATTGATGTAATACTAATTGAACTGGTTTGTTATCTGCAATGGTTTAATCCATTTGTATGGTTACTTAAAAAGGAGTTAAAACTGGTTCACGAATTTCAGGCCGATCAGGCCGTACTCAACTCAGGCATCGATGCAACACAATATCAACTGTTGATTTAAGAAAAAGCTGTAGGTAAAAGACGTTTTG
>Ga0193960_1000745_pt1 | contig 13291 bp, 16 predicted proteins | sample FB_3_MG_FD_140338 | JGI IMG/M metagenome (GOLD analysis project Ga0193960, IMG submission 140338) | Microbial mat bacterial communities from the Broadkill River, Lewes, Delaware, United States - FB_3_MG | ecosystem: Environmental > Aquatic > Freshwater > River > Microbial mats | place: USA... | reverse complement strand
TTTTTCTCATGATGATACCTTAATACTTTTGTTTCTCAATAGATTTTGTAATAGGAGTTATTACATCACCAGTATGTTTTGTAGATTTTGTTTCAATAAGCATAATTAAACACTCTTCAGAAGAACTAACTCTGTGATTGATACCTTTAGGAACTACATATAAATCTCCTGTTTTCATCGTAAAACTAGGTTGATTTTCAATTTCCATTAAAAGGGTTCCATTAATAATATAAAAAAGCTCATCCTCATTTTCGTGATTATGCCACGGAATATCTTCTCCTTTAATTTTAGCGATTTTAACGTATTCATTATTAACTTCAGAAATTATTTTAGGAGAAAAGTAATCTATTAGCTTTTCAGCCTCCTTTTGAATATTAATTGTTAGAGTTGTATCCATATCACAACATTATTAAGAGTTTGTTTTTAGTTCCATTTTAATATTACAACGTTCATAAGGGCAACCTTCTTCCACAGGAATTTCTACAAAACCAAATTTTCTATAAATATAAATAGCGTTTTCTAATATCGTATTTGAATATAAAACAAGTTTATTAAAGTTGTTTTTACTAGCAAAATCAATACAGTGTTGCATTAGTTTTTGCCCTGTTTTGTGTCCTCTATGATTAGGTAAAACAGCCATTTTAGTTAACTCAAAAACATTTGGTTCGCTCATAGGCATTAGGGCAACTGTACCTATAATTTCATCATTTAACTTGGCAAAGAAAATGTATCCCCCTTTGTCAATGATGTATTTATTGGGTTTACTAAGAACTTCTTCATCGTATGGTTCTACATAAAAAAAAGTTCGCAACCATTCAATGTTCAAATCATAAAAAGAGGAGCTGTATTCTTCTTTAAATTTAATTATATCCATTAGTTTAATTTATCTCTATAAAGGTATGAATATAATTTTTAAAAGCTGTTAATTACCGTGTTTTTATTTTCCATGGTAAATAAAAATATTTTATATACATTTGTAAGGAATTTAAAAACAAACAAAATGAAAAAAGACAAAATTATTTTTTATGTAGCTACCAGTTTATTAACCTTGTTAATGTTTTTCTCATCAGGGATGTATTTTTTTAATTACGAAGAAGTAGCTAAAATGTTTGGTGCATTTGGGTATCCAACTTACATTATTTATCCATATGCTGTAGTTAAATTACTAGGATTAGTAGCACTTTGGTTTTTTAGAGGTAAGTTTATAAATGAGTGGGCATATGCAGGGTATTTCTTTGCGTTTATTCTGGCCTTTTTCGCTCACTTTATGATAGGAGATGGAGAACAAACTGGAGCTGTAATAGCAATGGTACTATTAATAGTTTCGTATATTTATAGTAAAAAAATATAATGAGCAATAATCCAACAGCAACAGTTACTTTAACTAATCGAAACTACTTAGCAGAAGGCAAAATGAGAAATCATTTTGCCGTTATTGATGAACCTTTAGATAAAGGAGGAGACGACAATGGACCTACGCCAGTAGAGTATTTACTAACTGCAATAGGAGGTTGTGTTTCTATCACTTTACGTATGTATGCAGAACGTAAAGGTTGGGATTTAGGAAAAATTACGGTAAATGTTAGTCAAAAAGAGCAACTAACTCCCGAAGGAATTAAAAAATCATTGATAGAAGAAATTTCTTTTGAAAAAGAAGTTACAGATGAACAGCGAACTAAATTGTTAGAAATAGCTGGTAAGTGTCCTGTAGCAAAAATGGTAAAAGGAGAAACAGTGATAGATTCAAAAATAACGACTTAAATGAAGAAAATTATTGCATTTGCAGGTAGTAATAGTAAAAAATCAATCAACAAGCAATTGGTGGTATATGCTTCTAGTTTATTGAGAGACTTAGAGGTAGAAGTTTTAGATTTAAATGACTATCCACTGCCAATTTATGGTATTGATGAAGAAATGGAAAATGGATTTCCTGCAAATGCGGTAATCTTTTTAAACAAGATTAAAGAAGCTGATGGTATTATGTTATCATTAGCAGAGCATAACGGAAATTTTACTGTGGCATTGAAGAATATTGTAGATTGGATGTCAAGAATAGAACAAAAATTTTGGAATAATAAACCAATGTTATTGTTATCTACATCACCAGGAGGAAGAGGAGGAGCTTCTTCTATGGTAATTGCTAAAAACGGATTTCCTCATATGGGAGCAAATATTATAGCAGATTTTTCATTACCAAAATTTTATGATAACTTTAAAGACGGAAGTGTTGTAAATGAGGAGTTTAATGAATATTTGAAAAAAGAAGTGAAGACTTTCGTGAATAAAGTGTAATCCTTAAATCATAAAGTCATGTCAGGAACTAAAGAAGTTATTAAAAAGTACAGTAATGACGATATTACGGTAGTTTGGCAACCGAATAAGTGTATTCATTCAAAAAAATGTTGGAAAGGCTTGATACAGGTTTTTAATCCACAAAATAGACCTTGGATTAACATGGATGGAGCAACCACAGAAAGAATAAAAAAACAAGTAGAAGAATGTCCTTCGGGAGCATTATCTTATATATCAAAAAAGGAAGGTAGTCAAGCATCTGCACATACTGAAACAAAAGTAGAAGCCTTAGAAAATGGTCCTTTATTAATTTACGGAACATTACATGTAACCAATTCAAAGGGAAAGATTGAAAAGAAAAGTAAAACAACAGCTTTTTGCAGGTGTGGTGCTTCTCAAAATAAACCTTACTGTGATGGAGCTCATGTAAAAGTTGAGTTTAAAGGATAAGATTCTTGATAGAATAAAAAAAGTGATGAAAAAAAATATTCCTTTTAATTATTTGAAATAGAGTTATTTTCCTTGGTAAATAGTTAGGGGTTGTTGTATTTTTGCAATAAGAAAGGAGATTAAAATGAAGATAGTTTTATACGGAAGAAAAGGTCATGCACATACTGTAGCTTATAAGAACTTTTTAAAATCTGCAGAAGTACCTTTTGTATATAAAGATGTTTCCACAGACCAAGAAGCGAGGGAACATAGTAAAGAATTGTATGAAGGACAAGTAAAGTATCCAACCTTATTTATTGATGATGAAGTGTACTTAACACCAACTTCGGATACATTTAATAAGCTAATGCAAGATTTAAAATTAAGGGGATAAATAGTTGGTAGTTAGAAGTTAATACCAACAGCCAATAACCAAAACTATGGGCGATATTTCAAAAGACATTAATTCCAAATTTCCAAATAATAGGATTAAAGCGTTTATCAATATAAAATACACAGCTAATTGGGTGAGTAGTAAAGAGAATGAGTTTTTTAAACAATATAGTATCTCTTCGCAACAATTCAATATTTTACGTATTTTAAGAGGAGCAAAGAAGGCTATTAAGGTACAAACAATCAAGGATAGAATGATTGAACGTGCACCAAATGCTACAAGGTTAATGGATAAACTTTGTGAAAAAGACTTAATTAGCCGTATACGTTGTGAACACGATAGGAGAGTAGTTTATATTGATATTACGAAGAAAGGTGAGAGCTTATTAGAAGAAATTGACAAAAACTTACATTTAGATTTTATAAATAATCTTACTGAAGAAGAAGCCACTCAACTTAGTAACTTATTAGACAAAATAAGACAATAACTACCGTTTTTTACTCCTTTTTTATAACTAGAATTTAGGTTGTGATTTAAAAGTTGTATCTTTAAAAGTGAGCAAAAAAGAGTACAATTATGTATACATACGACACACTTTCAGAGGCCTTAAATGATTTACAAAAAAGAGGTTATACACATGATTTTAACCTTACTTATACACAAATAGAAAGTAAAACAACTAAAGAATTATATTCTCCAGAAGTTTTTGAAGTAGTTGAGGTATATCGCTTTGAAGGTATGAGTAGTGCTGGTGATAACTCGGTTGTATATGCTATTGAAACTTCACAAGGAATTAAAGGTGTTTTAGTTGATGCCTATGGAATGTACTCAGAATCCCTTTCTCCTGATATGATTCAAAAACTTCATTTTAATAGATAATAGGTTATAGCTCGAAGGTGTAAACTTCGAGTTTTTTGTTTTCTAAAAAATCGTATCTTGCCATTTATTATGCGTGCATAATATTTTAATACAAAAAAGATGAAGTACAAACATATTTTCGAACCCTTAGATTTAGGATTTACAACCTTAAAAAACCGAATTTTAATGGGGTCTATGCATACGGGTTTAGAAGAAGAAAAAAATGGTATTGAGCGCATTGCTGCTTATTATGCAGAACGTGCACGTGGTGGAGTAGGTTTGATTGTTACAGGAGGTATTTCTCCAAATATCCAGGGGTGGACAGCTCCTTTCTCTGCTCGTATGAGCACAAAAAAACATGCAAGAGAGCATAAAGTAATTACAGAAGCAGTTCATAAAGAAGGAGGTAAAATATGTATGCAAATTTTACATTCTGGCCGTTATGGATATCATCCATTTAACGTAGCACCTTCAAAAATAAAATCACCAATAACTCCTTTTAAACCGTTTGCATTAAAGCAATCAGGAATACGAAGAACAGTAAAAGATTTTGTTAACTGTGCTAAGTTATCACAAGAAGCAGGATATGATGGAGTAGAAATCATGGGGTCTGAAGGATATTTAATCAATCAGTTTATAGTAACAAGAACAAATAAACGAACCGATGATTATGGAGGAAAATATGAAAATAGAATTCGTTTAGCGGTAGAGTTAGTTCGAAAAATTAGAGAAGCAGTTGGTGAGCATTTTATCATTATCTATCGTTTATCAATGCTAGATTTGGTAGAGCAAGGAAGCTCTTGGGAAGAAGTAGTGCAATTAGGGAAAGAAATAGAAAAAGCAGGAGCTACTATTATCAATACAGGTATTGGTTGGCATGAAGCACGAATACCTACTATAGCAACTTCAGTACCTAGGGCTGCGTTTACTTGGGTAACTAAAAAAATGAAAAAAGAATTATCTATTCCGTTAGTTACTTCTAACAGAATTAATATGCCTGATACTGCTGAGAAAGTATTAGCAGAAGGGCATGCTGATATGATTTCAATGGCACGTCCGTTTTTAGCAGATCCAGAATGGGTAAATAAAGCGAAAGAAGAAAGAGTGGATGAAATAAACACTTGTATAGCTTGTAATCAAGCTTGTTTAGACCATGCTTTTCAGAAAAAAGTAGCAAGCTGTTTAGTAAACCCAAGAGCATGTCATGAAACAGAGTTAAACTATAATTCTGTATCAAAAAAGAAAAAAATAGCAGTTGTAGGTGCAGGACCAGCAGGATTAGCAGCTTCAACAGTAGCAGCACAAAGAGGACATGATGTAACCTTATTTGATGCAGATAAAGAAACAGGAGGGCAATTCAATATCGCAAAACAGATTCCAGGAAAAGAAGAGTTCTATGAAACCATTCGTTATTTTAATAAACAACTAGAATTACACAGCGTAAATGTAAAGTTAAACACAAGAGTTTCTGCAGAAGATTTATACAACGGTAATTTTGATGAGGTTGTTTTAGCAACAGGAATTACGCCAAGAACTCCAAGAATAGAAGGTGTAGAGCACGAAAAAGTATTGAGTTATATAGATGTTGTAAAATTAAAGAAACCCGTTGGTAAACGTGTTGCGGTTATTGGAGCAGGAGGAATTGGTTTTGACGTTTCAGAATACTTAGCTCATGAGGGAGAGAGCACTTCTTTAAATGTAGATGCTTGGTTAGAAGAATGGGGAATAGATAAAACATTAGAAGCACGTGCAGGAATTGAAGGAATTGCTCCAAAAATTCATCCTTCACCTAGAGAAATATTTATGTTTAAGCGTAGTTCAGGGAAGTTTGGAGGAAATTTAGGAAAAACTACAGGATGGATTCACCGTTCAGTATTAAAAAGGAAAAAAGTACAGTTTATTAATGAGGTACAGTACACAAAAATAGATGATGAAGGTTTGCATTATGTTCAAAATGAAGAACAAAAAGTATTACCGGTAGATCATGTAATTATTTGTGCAGGTCAAGTTCCGTTTAAAGAATTATTAGAGCCATTAGAAGCTAAAGGAATGAAAGTACATGTAATTGGAGGAGCAGATGTTGCAGCAGAATTAGATGCTAAAAGAGCGATAAATCAAGGAAGCAGGTTAGCTGCTGAAATTTAGTTTTATATAAATTTAAAATCACTAAAAAAGTCTTGCTTACGCAGGACTTTTTTTATGCGTATTATAAACATGAATAAGTCTAAATAATTACCGATATTTGTGGCTCACAATTTTTTTGAAAAAAGTAAATTATGGCAATGAACAAAAACACTGTCCTAGGTTGGGCAACGCTTATAATGATTTTAATGGGAATATTACTTATTGGTTTAGCAATATTCAAGTATGATGAAATAGCTGGATATGGCTTTGGTGCTGTTGGTTTAGGTTTTTTTGCAAATGCATGGGTGTTTAATGCCCTAAAAGGAAGAGTTTAATTAAAGAAAATATAGAGAAATGAGCGACGATAAAAAAGTCATTTTTTCAATGAATAAGGTCTCTAAGACCTATCAAAGTACAGGAAAACAAGTTTTAAAAGATATTTATTTAAGTTTCTTTTACGGAGCTAAAATTGGTATTTTAGGTTTAAACGGTTCGGGTAAATCTACTTTATTAAAGATTATTGCAGGAGTAGAAAAGAATTATCAAGGAGATGTTACTTTTTCTCCAGGGTATAAGGTTGGATACTTAGAGCAAGAACCGCAATTAGATGAAGAAAAAACTGTTTTAGAAATTGTTAAAGAAGGAGTAGCAGAAACGGTTGCTATTTTAGATGAATACAACAAAATAAACGACATGTTTGGTTTAGAAGAAGTGTATTCTGATCCAGACAAAATGGATAAGCTAATGGCGCGTCAAGCAGAGTTACAAGATAAAATTGACGCTTCTAATGCTTGGGAATTAGATACCAAGTTAGAAATTGCTATGGATGCGTTACGTACCCCTGAAGGAGATAAAAAAATCGGAGTATTATCAGGTGGAGAGCGTCGTCGTGTAGCATTATGTCGTTTATTATTACAAGAACCAGAAATTTTATTATTAGATGAGCCTACCAACCACTTAGATGCAGAATCTGTTCACTGGTTAGAGCATCATTTAGCACAATATAAAGGAACGGTAATTGCGGTAACGCACGACCGTTATTTCTTAGATAATGTTGCAGGATGGATTTTAGAATTGGATAGAGGAGAAGGTATTCCTTGGAAAGGAAACTATTCTTCTTGGTTAGATCAAAAATCTCAACGTTTAGCACAAGAAAGTAAAACAGCTTCTAAGCGTCAAAAAACGTTAGAACGAGAGTTAGAGTGGGTACGTCAAGGAGCAAAAGGTCGTCAAACAAAGCAAAAAGCACGTTTGAAGAACTATGAAAAGTTAATGAGTCAAGACCAAAAGCAGACGGAAGAAAAACTAGAGATTTACATTCCGAATGGTCCACGTTTAGGAACGAATGTGATTGAAGCAACAGGAGTTTCTAAAGCATACGGAGATAAACTATTATACGAGAACTTAGAATTTAATCTTCCTCAAGCAGGAATTGTAGGAATTATTGGTCCGAACGGAGCAGGTAAAACTACTATTTTTAGAATGATCATGGGAGAAGAAACTCCTGATACAGGAAGCTTCTCTGTTGGTGAGACAGCTAAAATAGCTTATGTAGATCAGTCACACTCAAATATCGATCCTGAAAAAACTATTTGGGAAAACTTCTCTGATGGACAAGATTTAGTGATGATGGGAGGGAAACAAGTAAACTCTAGAGCTTACTTAAGTCGTTTTAATTTCTCAGGAAATGAGCAAAACAAAAAGGTTTCAACATTATCTGGAGGAGAGCGTAACCGTTTACATTTAGCAATGACGTTAAAAGAAGAAGGTAACGTATTGTTATTAGATGAGCCAACAAACGATTTAGATGTAAATACGCTACGTGCTTTAGAAGAAGGTTTAGAAAACTTTGCAGGTTGTGCTGTTGTAATTTCGCATGATAGATGGTTCTTAGATCGTATCTGTACACATATTTTAGCTTTTGAAGGAGATAGTCAAGTGTATTTCTTTGAAGGATCTTTCTCTGATTACGAAGAGAATAAAAAGAAACGTTTAGGAGGTGATTTAATGCCAAAACGTATTAAATACAAGAAGTTAATTAGATAATAATTAGTTATCATAAATTATATAAAACAAAACTCGAAGTTAGCAGCTTCGAGTTTTTTCTTTTTCTATAACAATTATCCCCCCAATGTTAAACTGTTTTGTAGATAGTTTTTCATAGTAATGGTATTATGTTACTATTTTAAATTTTAACAATAATCATTCCGAAAATTTATTTTTATAATATAAAATTTATTTTAAGTGTAATTTATAATGGTTTTAATTAATTTATTTTAAAAAAATATAACTATTGAAATAACAAAAGCTCGCTAGTTGGCGAGCTTTGTATGTCTTAAGATAAAGAACCCTATATCTAAGTCAGATAAGTAAATTATTTATTTATTGTAGATAAAGAGGACTAGTAACTTTTTTAATTATGAAAAGCAGCATTATGCGCTAAATCTCCACCACAGCTGTTACATTTTCCTGTAGTATCTCCACCACCAGCACAACCATTAGTACAAGTATAATGATATTGCCCAGAAGCATTTGGTCCACTAGAAGTAGTTGGAGCTATAGGTGTTGATATTGGTGAATTAGAAGTTGCGTTTTGTGAATTGTGAAACGCAAGGTTATGAGCAAGGGGAGTTTTACAAACGGGACAAGCAGTACCTTGAACACTTGAAGTTCCTCCTTCACACTTTTTAGGGCATATATAATGCGCTCCTCCAATAATATTAACAGAGTTGTTATTAGTATTTGGAAGTTGAGGAGTTGGGCGTTCGCTAAATGGAACAGTTAACGGATTTACAGGTGCTTTTTTTTCTTCTGTTTTACAAGAGAAAAAACAGCATAATAATACGAATAGTGTGAATAATTTTTTCATATTCAAATATAAAAAAACCTCGTTAAAAAAGACGAGGTTTTAATTATATAAAGTATATGATTTTTATAAGTGAATTACTTCATCGTAAGCATCAGCAACAGCTTCCATAACCGCTTCACTCATTGTAGGGTGAGGGTGAATTGCTTTTAATACTTCATGACCAGTAGTTTCTAATTTACGTCCTAAAACAGCTTCAGCAATCATATCGGTAACTCCAGCACCAATCATATGGCATCCTAACCATTCACCGTACTTAGCATCAAAAATTACTTTTACAAATCCGTCAGGAGTTCCAGCAGCTTTAGCTTTACCTGAAGCAGAGAATGGGAATTTTCCAACTTTTAATTCATAACCTTTTTCCTTTGCTTGTTCTTCAGTTAAACCAACAGAAGCAATCTCAGGAGTAGCATAGGTACAACCAGGAATGTTTCCATAGTCGATAGCTTCAGTATGTAATCCAGCCATTTTTTCAACACAGGTAATTCCTTCTGCTGAAGCAACGTGAGCTAATGCTGGACCAGGAGTAACATCACCAATAGCATAATAACCAGGAATGTTAGTTTGATACCAATCGTTTACTAAGATTTTATCTCTATCAGTAATAATACCCACATCTTCTAAACCGATGTTTTCAATGTTAGTTTTAATACCAACTGCTGATAATACGATGTCAGCTTCTAAAACTTCTTCTCCTTTTTTAGTTTTAACGGTAGCTTTTACTCCGTCACCAGAAGTATCAACAGATTCTACAGAAGAACTAGTCATTACTTTAATTCCGGCTTTTTTGAAAGAACGCTCCATTTGTTTAGAAACATCTTTATCTTCTACAGGAACAATTGTTGGCATAAACTCAACAACAGTAACGTCAGTTCCCATTGAATTATAAAAGTGCGCAAACTCTACTCCAATAGCACCAGAACCTACAACAATCATTGATTTTGGTTGTTTAGGTAAGCTCATTGCTTCACGATATCCGATAACTTTTTTACCATCTTGTGGTAAACTTGGTAATTCACGAGAACGAGCCCCTGTAGCAATAATAATGTGGTCAGCAGAATACTCAGTTACCTTACCATCTTTATCAGTAACATCTACTTTTTTACCAGCTTTTACTTTACCAAAACCATCGATGATATCAATTTTGTTTTTCTTCATTAAGAACTGAACACCTTTGCTCATTCCTTCAGCAACACCACGACTACGCTTAATAACCGCTTCAAAATCTTTATCGATTGCTTCTGCTTTTAAACCGTACTCATCAACATGTTTTAAATAATCATATACTTGGGCAGATTTTAATAATGCTTTCGTAGGAATACATCCCCAGTTTAAGCAAATTCCACCTAAGCTTTCTTTTTCAACTACAGCGGTTTTAAATCCTAATTGAGATGCTCTAATGGCAGTTACATAACCTCCAGGACCACTTCCGATTATTAATACGTCGTATTTCATGTCGTTTATTTTTACTTGTTGTTTGTTAATTTATTACATTCTTTCAGGAACCTGAATTCCTAATAAATTGAATGCTGATTTTATGGTGTCAGCTACCTTTTTAGATAACTGAACTCTAAATGTTTTTTTATCTTGATTTTCTTCTCCTAAAATTGATACGTTTTGATAGAATGAGTTGAACTCTTTAACCAAATCGTATGTGTAATTTGCAATTATAGCAGGTGAATAATTATTTGCAGCTTGCTGAATTATTTCAGGGTACAATTCTAATTGCTTGATTAATTCTTTCTCTTTCTCATGTAATTCTACAGACACAGAAGCTGAATAATCGAAATCAGCTTTACGTAAGATCGATTGAATTCTCGCATACGTATATTGTACAAACGGACCTGTGTTTCCTTGGAAATCTACCGATGCTTGTGGGTCAAACAAAATTCTCTTTTTAGGGTCTACCTTTAAAATGAAGTATTTTAAAGCACCTAATCCGATAATTTTATATAACTCCTCTTTTTCCTCAGTAGAATAGCCTTCTAACTTACCTAACTCTTGTGATATTTCACGAGCTGTATTGGTCATTTCGTCCATTAAATCATCAGCATCTACTACAGTCCCTTCACGAGATTTCATTTTTCCAGAAGGTAAATCTACCATTCCATAACTTAAATGGAATAATTGTTTAGCCCAAGAATAGCCTAGCTTTTGTAAGATTAAGAACAATACTTTAAAGTGGTAATCTTGTTCGTTACCTACGGTATATACCATTCCGTTTACATCAGGAAAATCTTTAGAACGTTGGATAGCAGTACCAATATCTTGCGTCATGTACACCGCAGTTCCGTCAGAACGTAATACTAGTTTTTCATCTAGTCCTTCGTCAGTTAAATCACACCAAACGGAACCATCATCTTTTTTAAAGAAAACACCATTTTTAAGTCCTTCTTCAATAACATCTTTTCCTAATAAATAGGTATTACTTTCGTAGTATAATTTGTCAAAGTTAACTCCGATGTTTTCATAAGTAACGTCGAAACCTTTGTATACCCATCCGTTCATCATTTCCCAAAGGGCTACAACTTCCTTATCACCAGCTTCCCATTTACGAAGCATTTCTTGTGCTTCTAAAAATAATGGGGCTTGTTTTTTAGCATCTTCTTCAGAAGTGCCAGAAGCGACTAATTCGCCAATTTCTTTTTTATATTCTTGATCGAATTTTACGTAGTAATTACCAACTAATTTATCTCCTTTTAATCCAGTTGATTCAGGAGTTTCTCCATTTCCGAATTTTTCCCAAGCCAACATTGACTTACAAATATGGATACCACGGTCGTTGATAATTTGTGTTTTATATACTTTATGTCCCGCTGCTTTTAAAATTTCAGCAACAGAATATCCTAATAATACATTACGAACATGTCCTAAGTGTAAAGGTTTGTTTGTGTTTGGAGAAGAATACTCAACCATTCGAGCATCTGTTTCATCTTCTTTTACAAAACCATACCTTGCATCTGCTGCAATTTCATTAAAAAAGTTTACGTAGAAAGAATCGTTAACTACCAAGTTTAAAAAACCTTTTACAACATTGTAGTTGGTAATTTCGTTGATGTTTTCAACCAAATACTTTCCTAAATCTTCACCAATTTGAACTGGATTTCCTTTTTTGTACCGTAATAACGGGAAAACGACAACGGTAATGTCACCTTCAAAATCTTTACGGGTTGCTTGAAATTCTACACTAGGAATTTCTACATCATACAGGGCTAAAAATCCTTCTTTTACTTTCGTTTCGATTAACGATTGAATATTCATTGGTTCTTTTTGATTATCGCACAAAATTAGTGTTTTTAATTTTTTATTCCCACGATTTCACTGATGATTTTTTGAGAGGTAAAAATGGTAGACTTAAAAGTCGCTTTTGTACCTTTGCATTATGGATAAAGACCTTGAAAACTTATCAAAATTAGCGAAAGACGCTTTACAGGAAAACAAAAAGTATTTTCAGAAATTAAAAAAGCGTACACCTAAACGTTTAGACTTACTAATGCAAGAATTGCATGAGGAAGAATTTGAACGTACAGATTGTTTGGAGTGTGCCAATTGTTGTAAAACAACCTCGCCAATATTTACCGAAAAAGATATAGAGCGTATTGCAAAACACTTAAAAATGAAAGTGATTGATTTTACAAATCAATACCTACGAAGAGATGAAGATAATTTTATGGTCTTACAATCAGCTCCGTGTACTTTTTTAGATGAATCTGATAATACATGTTTTATTTACGATGTACGTCCGAAAGCTTGTTCAGAATATCCACATACGAATCGTAAAAAGTTTATCCAGTTAGCCGATTTAACAATTAAAAACACAGAGGTTTGTCCTGCAACATACAGAATAGTAGAAGAGCTTAAAAAAAGGTTGCCTCAGTAGGGGTGAGGAGTAATTTATTTTTTCCTATTTTTAGGAAAAATATAATACTTTGGAAACCCTTATACATTATTTTGAAACCATTCCTTCTAGTCATAGAAGTATAATTTTAGTTGGTGGAATAACTTTTTTCTGGTTGTTAGAATCTGGTATTCCTTTATTTAAGTTCAGATATAATAAATGGAAGCACGCATGGCCAAATTTGTTTTTTACAGGAACAACGGTGGTAATTAATTTTGCTTTGGCTTTTTTATTATTGAGAACAGCCGATTGGGTACAAGCAAATGATTTTGGATTGATTAATTGGCTTCCTGAAATGCCATTATGGTTATATGTATTGTTAGGTATATTGTTTTTAGACTTTTTCGGAGCTTATTTAGCACATTTAGTAGAGCATAAAGTGAAACCTTTATGGATGGTACATTTAGTGCATCATTCAGATCATAAAGTA
>Ga0193960_1000744_pt1 | contig 13296 bp, 11 predicted proteins | sample FB_3_MG_FD_140338 | JGI IMG/M metagenome (GOLD analysis project Ga0193960, IMG submission 140338) | Microbial mat bacterial communities from the Broadkill River, Lewes, Delaware, United States - FB_3_MG | ecosystem: Environmental > Aquatic > Freshwater > River > Microbial mats | place: USA... | reverse complement strand
TCACCTTTACACAGGGCTTTCTTCTTAAAGTAACCATACGTACCAGATACTGAATTACGACCATACAATTGAATGTCCTTGCCAGTCCAAGCACCTGTTAATGCTAAGTCACCCCAACGATCAACATCTTTAGTTGCACCACACTTACGGTTATTTGAGAAGATAGCATCTACTTGTGCAATAGATAAACCTTCTAACGGGTTATCTTTATGAACAAAAACAGCTAAAGCATCAATCGCAACACGGACTTTAGTTGGCTTATAACCGTAGCGCTTCTGAAATGCTTCTATTTCACGTGATTTCATCTTACGGCTCATAGGACCTAAGTTTGATGTTGCTTCAGTTAATGCCGGTGGTGCAGTAGATGAACCCGCCGCCTGAATTTGGATATTCACATTGGGGTAAGTTCGTTTAAAATCTTCAGCCCAAAAGGTCATCATATTGGCTAGGGTATCAGAGCCAACAGAAGAAACATTTCCTGAAATACCACTAACTTTTTTATATTCAGGTAAAGTTTCGTCAATAGCCGATACTGAAAAACTAATTAAACTAGCTAAACTCAACGTGGCTAGTGCTTTTGTAAAACTCATAATATTCTCCGGTAAGAGTTTAGTTATTATTGTAAAGAGCAACTTACTGCTCAATTTCAGCTACTATACAAAGCGAATATGACAATTATATTTAAATTGTGTGACACAAATATGACAACAAGAAAAACTAATGTAGCAAAACGAAAGGCTTGATGTTTAGCTGCTTATTTTGATAACACTACTAGAATCAAAGATAATAGAGAACTCACTGCCCTGCCCCCAATGACTAGAGATAACAAGTTCTGCTTGATGATGATGTAATACATGCTTCACAATAGCTAAACCAAGTCCTGAACCACCAGTATCACGTGAACGAGATCTATCAATACGATAAAAACGTTCCGTTAAGCGATTAAGATGTTCAGGTCTAATACCGTCACCATTGTCTCTAACCGAGAACTTCAATTTATCACCAATTTGTTGCCAACTTACAGCAACCTCACCACTTTCAGGGGTATAGGCGATGGCATTTGAAATCAGATTTGCACAGGCACTTTTCAGCTCAGTTTCAATACCCAATACGCCTAACTGAGTTGAAATATCAACACTTAATTTATGGTGCTTCTCTTGATTAAGCCAACTTGCATCTTCAACCAAGTTATTCACAAGAAGAGCCATATCTACTGGCTGCTTCTCATCATCGTTATTATTTTCAACTTTCGATAAATTTAACAGTTGCTCGACTAAACGATCCATTCGAGTCACTTGGCTCTCTATGGTAGCAAAAGCTTTTTGCCAATGACCATCAAACGTTCCTTCCGTCGCCTGAATCATTTCAACATAGCCTCTAACAACGGTCAGTGGCGTTTTGAGTTCATGAGAAACATTAGCGACAAAATCTCGTCTCATTTCTTCAAGTCGATGAATATTGGAAATATCGCGGGCCAGCAATAAGACATCATCTGCACCATAGGCCATAATTCGTATTTCTAGTTGCACTTCAGAGTTTACAGGAGAGAGAAGCAGACAAGGGGACTCAAAATTTTCTTGAGCTAAATAATCTGCAAATTCAGGAGCTCGTATTAAATTATCAATACGTTGACCAAAATCATCTGGCCACCGAACACCTAATAGGCGTTGAGCTTTTTTATTGCTCCACCCTATTGTAAGTTCATGAGATAACATTAAAGCCGCATCAGGTAGTGCTTCAGCACCATCTCTAAAGCGTCTTATTTTCTCATTTTGCTGTTTTTGCTTATTTCTATGTCGTTTATTTTGACGATATAAGCCATCATAAATCCTACCCCAAACACCTTCCGCCTGAGGGGGAGACAATGACTTACTTTGCCATAACCAATTCGCCAGCTTAAATAAGTGACGGTAATGCCAAAAGAGTAAAGTTACACAAGTAATAAATACTGCTAATAATGTATAACCAAAAAGGAAACCTAAAAAACCACTTAAAGTGAAAATAATCAGTAAACGGGTGACTATGTCTTTAATTGATAAGCTAAAATGCATAAACTATTTTTTCAATTTACCTGAGAAACGATAGCCTGAGCCACGTACTGTTTGTACAAAATCTTCATGACCTGCACCTGAAATTGCCTTACGCAAACGTCTTATGTGAACATCAACGGTTCTATCTTCAACATAAACATTTGTACCCCACACGTTATCAAGTAGTTGTTCTCGAGAATAAACACGTTCTGTATGTGTCATAAAAAAATGTAACAACCTAAATTCTGTTGGCCCTAAATCAATAGACTGTTCATTGATTGATACTCGATGAGCAACCGGGTCTAACTTTAAGCCGTGGAATTCAACCTCTTCTTCTAAAGACGTTGGTGAAACTCTGCGAATAACAGCTTTGATTCTGGCAATCAATTCTTTAGGAGAAAATGGCTTAGTTACATAATCATCTACACCAGCTTCAAAACCTTTAACTTTATCATCTTCATCAGCTCTAGCGGTTAACATGATAATAGGGATGTTGCGAGTATATTCATTTTGCTTTAACGATTTAGCTAACTTGACTCCTGTGCCGCCTGGTAACATCCAGTCAAGAATAATTAAATCTGGATACGGGTCTTTAATTTTTTCTTGCGCTTGGTCAATATCTGACGCTTCAATAGTATTAAAACCATTTTGCTCTAATACAAAGGTGATCATTTCCCTGATCGGGGTTTCATCTTCAACCACTAAAATTTGTCTGCTCATACAAACATCCTGAAAAACTATTAACCTAATAACGAATTAACGATATTAAACAATTAAATTAAGGTAATAGTATTGTGCAAAAGAAAAATGACACTTTTATGACAATGAGAGAAATTGCCAATATAATTAACCATATTAATTAATATGACAAGAATGTTCTGTATATATCATCATAAAAATCAACACAACAGCTCATCTAATAGGTGGCAGCTTGATTAACGACAAAAAAACCCGTTAATAAAAAACTTATTAACGGGCCTACTTAAATTAACTTTCTAGTTTAGATTAAAACTTTTGTTCCATACCTAAAGCAAAATAAGTCCCTTCGGTTGCCTTCTTAATGGTTTCTCCATTAAAGCTTAAACCTTCCCTATCAGTATACCAGGCAAACACTTTTGTATTTTTTCCAAGCTTATAATCTACACCAACATTAATGGCATCAGCACCTGCGAACTCTTGATACTGAACTTTTGCCAAAGCTTTACCTAGTTTATAAGATGCATTTACGGCAAAACCATTTTCACTGGCACCGATTAAATCAGTATCAGTTGAATCACTTACATCAGATATTTCACTTTCGGTTAAAATAGCACCTAAGCGTAAATCCCCAAACTTATACATACCTACTAAACGTGTCGTTTCATAAATCGCACTTTTTCCTTGCATATTTTGGTCATGAGCAAGTGAAACAAAGAAGTCGGTTTTTTTCAAACTACCATCGCCGAATTGAACACCTACTGAAAAAGGGTCATCCAAGTCACTATCTTCTGACAAAATATAACTTGCCAAAAACTTTACGTTGCTAAAGCTAGGTGACTTATAAGTTAAAGCATCGGTGACTCGATTTTCCCCGATAAAAAGGTTTTTTAAATCGCCTTCATAATCGTTGAATAAGTCAAATTTACCTTGAGAAACTTTCAAAGTAGTATCTGAGCGACCAACAGTCACTTCACCAAAGTTTCCTTTTATACCAATCCACTGATTTCGAGCTGTTAAAGTATCTTTTGAGTCATCATCAACATTTACTTGCCACTCTAATTTATAAATAGCAGTTAAACCGTGATCTAGTTTGTATTTTCCTTTAACGCCGACTCTTGATGCATTACTTTTTAACTCATTAAAAGAATCATCGCCTTCTTCAGAGGCCTGTATTGAAATATTTACCTTTCCATAGAAGTCGATAACTTCTTTCATTTCATTTTTTTTATCAGCTGCTACCGCAGGTAAAGCCAAAGCTGAACAAATTGACAAGACCAAAGCTTTCTTAATTAGTTTCATGTTGTTAAACCCTATTTTTAAATATTAATGACTGTTAAGTGACATTTTTATGATTATTTTATGGCTCGTTTGTGACACTATTATGACAACACAGTAATTTTACTATTATTTTTTTTAGTTGGAATAGTATTACTTTCCTTATCCATTTGTTTTATGTCATGAATTACTAAATTATCCTTCTAAACATACTAGACTATAGATGCCATCTTTGCTCGGTTAAGCGCACTATCAACAAAATATATCTAAAAAAGTTTTAAATGCTTGATAAACTAGCTAGAATCAAATGAAGTGATAAAGAATAAATGTTTGGTATTTTATGGCGTTAATGAAAGTAACCAGTATTTCTAGAAAACTCTTAACTCGGGTTTTATCCGTCTATTTCATTCTCACTGTCAGTGTCACTGGCATCCAAATTATTGCGGAATACTTCAATACCAAAAGTCATATTAATAGTGAATTATTAACCTTACAAAAAACCATTAGTGGTAGTTTAACCCGTGCTGTATGGGAACTTAATACACAACAAGCTATAGATATTTCAGAAGGCTTAATTGCAATACCAATGATTAAAGGTATTACGGTGAGTGATGAAGCCAATAACATCATTACCCAATTGGGAGAGGTGATCACTGAAACAACCTTAGCAGAGGGTGACAAACTTGATCTGAATTCAGAACACCACAGTGTAAGTTCTTTAAGTGACGGCCTATTTGGTCATTCTTTCCCTCTAATCTTTGAGTTTTCAGGCCGAACGACCACTGTTGGTACTGTAACACTGCTTTCAAGTAACGATGTAATCTTTAGCCGAATAGAAGTTGGAATTTATTTCCTTATCGGAAATGCCATGGTTAAAACAGCTTTTCTCGTTTTTTTATTTCTTATCGCCTTTAATAAACTACTAACACAACCTTTACATGAGCTAACAGAGCAAATAAAGCAATTAGACTTAAATGATCCAGAAGCTTCTAAGCTTCATACCATGAACTATGAAAAAAATGAGCTGAATATTTTAGAAGACGCTTATAATAACCTTATAGATGAACTGGTTGCTTTTAAAGACAAACTGGCCTTTTCGCAAAGAGAAACCAACTCTGCTAATGATAAACTAGATGAACAAAACTTATTATTAGAGCAAGAAGTTGCCAGAAAAACATCAAGTTTAAGTAGTAACATGCTGAAAATGGAACTACAACAAAAAGAGATGTTGAATCAACAAAAACAATTAGAAGATGAAAACACACGCAGAAGAAAAACAGAAGACACCTTAATAACAACCAACAAAGAGTTAAAAAGTTCAATTTTAGAGTTAAGTAAAGCGCAAGATAGATTACTTGATGCAGAGAAAATGTCTTCTTTAGGCTTATTAAGTGCCGAAGTTTCTCACGAGATAAATACCCCCATAGGCATTAGTATCACTTCAACGAGCTATTTATCCGATATTATCGGTAAGTTAGAACAAGATGTAAGTGAGCAAAAGATTTCTAAACGCTCATTAGAAACGTTTGTTAATAATGCTAATCACAGTATTGAATTACTTCTTAATAACTTAACTAGGGCATCTGAGTTAATTGCCAGTTTTAAACAAGTTGCGGTTGATCAGACCAACGACAAAGTAAGATTAATCAACGTTGCTAAATTTATCGATGAAATAATACAGTCACTGCACCCTAAACTTAAAAAGACAAATCACAGTATTAAAGTTCATTGTGATCAAGCTATTGAAATATATAGCCACCCGGGAGCTATTGCTCAAATTCTTATTAATCTTATTATCAATTCAATTTTACATGGTTTTGAAAATATCAATCGAGGTGAAATTGATATTGATATCATGATGGAAAGTCAACGCTTACACCTACGTTATACTGATAATGGCCATGGTATTGACTCAGAACAACTACAACAACTGTTTACCCCATTCTACACCACTAAATCTGATCAGGGCGGTACCGGTCTTGGTACGCATATAATCAAGAATTTAGTTGTAGATACATTAAACGGTAGCATTAAAGTACAAAGCACAGTAGGAGAAGGACTGAGTTATCAAATCGATTTCCCTGACATGAGATACATTTAAATTACCCAATAAGCAGCAACAAATAGAGTAAAACAATGCCTGACAATATTTTTTCAGGTATGATAAAGCGCAAAAATCCCCTTATATTTTTAGGAAGTTATTTATGTGGTTTAAAAACCTCTATTTTTTCGCTTTTACACGCCCTTTTGAATTATCTGAACAAGACTTAGAAAAGCATCTATCTGAACATTTATTTACTCCATGTGGCTCTACAGAATTAGCGCATTTTGGTTGGGTAAATGCATTAGGTAAACATGGAAACACGTGCGTACATGCTGCCAATGGTAATTTTTTAGTTTGTGCCAGAAAAGAAGAAAAAATACTTCCTGCGCCTGTTATTAAAGACTTACTTGAAGAGAAAGTCGCTCAACTTGAACAAGAGCAAAGCCGTGGTGCAACGAAAAAAGAAAAGGAACAATTTAAAGAAGACATCATTTTTGAACTGTTACCTAGAGCATTTTCTCGTATAACCGATACTCATGCCTATATTTCACCGGCAAATAACATCATAGTGATAAATTCAAGTTCACGTGGAAAAGCTGAAGACTTACTTGCCTTACTAAGAAAGGTTATTGGAACTTTACCTGTAACCAGTTTTGATCCTGATATCAGTGTTGATGAAACCATGACAGATTGGTTAATTGAGAAAAATTTAGGTGAAAAATTCCAGTTAGGTATGGAAGCGGAGTTTAATGCATTAGGTGACGATGGCGCAGTTGTTCGCGTGAAGAATCAAGACTTAACAAGTGAAGAGATTAAAGCTCACTTAGATGCTGATAAATATGCAGTGAAAATAGCTCTTGAGTGGGATGAGTCGTTATCTTTTATTCTTTGTGATGATTTAGCCATAAAACGATTGAAATTCTATGATGTGCTGCAAGAGCAAAATGATGATATTGATAGTGATGATGTGCTAGCTAAAATGGATGCTGACTTTGCCTTAATGGCCGGTGAGTTAAATCGCTTTATTATTGAATTAATTGCAGAATTTAATATGACAACGACTGATTATTTAACTAAAGAGTAATCGTTCGTTAAAAAGATGCATTCAGCATCATATCAACCAAAGTGATGAAGCACTTAAATAAAAATGGTCGCATAATTTGCGACCATTTTTTTGGTTTGAAGATTTAGCTCTAGCTAAACATCGCCTTAACATCATTACACATGTCCGCAAATTCATCACACTGCATGTAATCAGTTTCAGGTAAAATACCTTTCTTAGTATAACTGGTTAATAGCGCTTCTTTTGTTGACTCATTTTTAAATACATTATGATATATGGCTCCTGCACGAATAAAATCTAGATAGTGCACTTCTGCTGGTAAAATGGTTAAGTCACTCCAGCTTTCCGCAAGTTCTGTAAATTCATCAGAGAACCCCCATGCTCGAGTAATAGTACCACTGATTTTACCTGACAATTTTAAAATAGCTTGTTGCAAAAATGTTGGATTAGCAAAAACATCTTGGTGCTTTTCCGCTTCCGTTAAAATAGGTAAAACACCAATATTATGAACCAATGCAGCCAATGTAATAGTATCTAACGTTAAAGAAGTATGTTTATGATCTTTTAGATAAATTGTCATCAAACTAATGGCAACAGACGCAATATCAATGGTTTTTTGCCATGATTTTTTCATATACATGGCGACAATTTCATTTTTTGACACAAATACTTGCTCTATTGCCATAGCCGTAGCAATACTCTTAATCTGTCTTAAACCTATCCGAGTAACTGCTTGGTTCACCGTTTCAACTTTTACACTCCTACCTAACAGAGCACTGTTTGCAACTTTTAGCATCCCTAACGATAAAGCGGGGTCTTGTGCGATAATATCGCTCATTTGTCCTAAATTAATATCAGGATCATCAGCAGCAGTCCTGACTTTTAATGCAACTTCCGGTAATGTTGGTAACACTAAAGTATCTTGTTTGATCTTTTCTACTAATATCGTGTATAAGGCATTTTCAGTTGCCATAAAGTCCACCTTTATTTTTATTGTACTTACCTATTAAAAGTAGCACAATTTTACCGGCCTCAAAGATTTTTTTTAAGAATTTTCAATATAGTAGCTTGAATATAGCAAATGACATTTTCCTCATTGGATAAAAGTCATTTTTAAAAACTTTTACTTGCTGAAAAATTAAACAGATATCATTGCCCAGTGTCGCGCTTTTCCTTATAATGCGCACCCTAACAATACACAAGCTATGAATATTGCTTGCACTCACTTAATTTAAGAAAAGTTAACACCATGATAAGACCTGAACTCCTTTCGCCCGCTGGTAGTTTAAAAAACATGCGCTATGCCTTTGCCTATGGCGCAGATGCTGTATATGCAGGCCAACCAAGGTATTCATTAAGAGTACGTAATAATGAGTTCAGCCTTGAAAATATTAAAATTGGTATAGATGAAGCACACCAATTGGGTAAGAAATTTTACCTCGTTAATAATATCGCTCCTCATAATGGCAAGCTAAAAACTTTCCTAAAAGATATTTCTCCTGTAATCGATATGAAGCCCGATGCCTTAATTATGTCAGATCCAGGCTTAATCATGATGGTAAGGGAAAACTTTCCTGATATGGCTATACACCTCTCGGTGCAGGCAAATGCTGTAAACTGGGCTACAGTAAAGTTCTGGCATCAACAAGGGGTTGAGCGAGTTATTCTATCAAGAGAATTATCATTAGATGAAATAGAAGACATTAGATTTCATTGCCCTGAAATGGAGTTAGAAGTTTTTGTTCATGGTGCCTTATGTATGGCTTATTCTGGCCGTTGTTTGTTATCTGGCTATATCAATAAACGAGATCCAAACCAAGGCACATGTACTAATTCATGTCGATGGAAGTACGATACTCATCAAGCAAAAGAAAATGAAACGGGCGATATAATCGCTGTTTCACCGGCTGACTCTGGCAACGGCGACACGCAGATTTATACACCTGAGCAAGATATCATCATGCCAGAACAAAAGCCTGTTGACGATGTTGTTTTGCTTCAAGAACAAGGTCGTCCAGGAGAGTACATGCCAGCCTTTGAAGATGAGCATGGTACCTATATTATGAACTCGAAAGACCTTCGTGCTGTTGAACACGTTGAGCGTCTGGTGAAAATGGGCGTTCATTCTCTGAAAATTGAAGGAAGAACTAAATCCTTCTATTACTGTGCAAGAACAGCTCAAGTTTATAATCAGGCTATTAGTGATGCTATGGCTGATAAGTCATTTAATCAACAGTTAAATACAGACCTAGAACATTTAGCGCACAGAGGTTACACCGAAGGTTTCCTACAGCGTCATCGTCATGGTGATACACAAAATTATGATTATGGTTACTCAAAAAGTGATACTCAACAATTTGTCGGTGAAGTCATTGGCAAAAATACAGAGTCTGGTTTAATTGAGATCGACGTGAAAAATAAGTTTTTGCTCGGCGATCAGCTTGAATTAATGACACCAAGTGGCAATCAAACCTTCACTCTAGAGCATATGGTAAATAAACATGGCGAAGCTATTGATGATGCTAAAGGCTCAGGTCATAAAGTAGCAATAAAACTCGATACGGATCTTGATTTGTCATTTGGTATTATAATGCGCTATTTAAATGAGGGAGGAACTACTCGTCACCCTTTCGCCCAAAATCAAGCTGATGCTTAGGTAATTAACTCGTGGCACTCATCATTGAACAAGCATGCATAAACTGTGACATGTGTGATCCTGAATGCCCTAATGAGGCTATTGCACTTGGTGAAGAGATTTATGAAATTGATCCGAACAAATGCACGGAGTGTGTTGGGCATTATGATAAACCAACGTGCGTTAGTGTTTGCCCTATAGACTGCATTAAGCCAGACAGTAATCATGTAGAATCTGAAGATGAGTTATTAGCTAAATTTCTTTCTATGCACGGTTAACACTGAGTATTAATCAAAAAAGCAGACATTTAAGTCTGCTTTTTTGTCGATTTAATAGCAATATTTTAGCGCGTTGGCAGCTCAATATCTTTAAGTAGCTCATCAACCTCATGATTGTTTTTCAACAGCATTGCTCTTGTCACAATATCTTTAGTTAAATGCGGCGCAAAACGTTCAATAAAGTCATACATGTAGCCACGTAAGAAGCTACCACGTCTAAAACCAATCTTCGTTGTGCTTGACTTAAACAGATGACTGGCATCTATCGCGACTAGGTCACTATCAATTCTCTCATCAACAGCCATTGAAGCAATTACACCAACCCCGACACCAAGTCTTACATAGGTTTTAATAACATCGGCATCTGTAGCAGTAAAGGCAATTTTAGGCTCAGCACCCGCTGCATCAAAAGCAGCATCTAGCTCAGAACGACCAGTAAAACCAAATACATAAGTGACCAAAGAATACTTAGCTACATCTTCAATAGTAATATTTTGCAGTTTAGCTAACGGGTGATCCGGTCGAACGATGATACTTCGGTTCCAGTGATAACAAGGTAACATCACTAAGTCATTATATAAATGCAAAGACTCCGTTGCTATTGCAAAATCAGCATCACCTTTAGCTGCAGAATCACTTATTTGAGCTGGTGTACCTTGTGACATTTGCAGTGAAACTTTATTGTACTTTTTAACAAAACCTTGAATCACTTCAGGTAAAGCGTAACGCGCCTGAGTATGAGTGGTCGCAATTCTTAATTTACCTTCGTCAGGCTGTGTATGCTCTCTAGCAACAGCTTTTATGCCTTCAACTTTTGATAATATTTGTGTCGCAATGTTGATAACATCTTGCCCTGCTGAAGTTACATGGGTCAAATGCTTGCCACTTCTGCCAAAGATTTGAATACCTAACTCATCTTCAAGCATTCTAACTTGCTTCGAAATACCAGGTTGTGAAGTAAATAAACTTTCAGCTGTCGCTGACACATTGAGGTTATTATTTAATACTTCGACGATATACCGTAATTGTTGTAGTTTCATAATCAGGACTTAAAAACTGCTTTTTTATGCCAAAATAATATACTTAATTGAACATTTATTCCATAATAATTTTCAATTTTCGTAAATATTTTTCAACACATGGGCTAGTTTACTTTCATAACTTTTAAAACTAATTTATGCTTTTAGTAATAAGCAAATGAATTAACATAGAAAGTTTACTATTTAACGCTTTTTTATACGATTAAATGTAACTAGCGCTATGCTTCACAATACATTTTTTGTAGACTGCAAAGAGTAAATGATTTTACCTTTTTTAAAATAAATAGAACTAAAACAAGAGTGCTTTGAATGATTGCTATTATTGTCGGCTTATTAATTGCCTTAATTATCTTTGTTGTCGTGGTAAGTTCTATCCAACAACATAAAGAAAAATTAGAAGCTGAGAAACGCGTTAAAGTATCACGACAAAAAGCCATCATAGACGAAAATGAAGAGCTAATATTACATTTAGCTAACCTTCCAAATAATCCTAACATAGTCAAAATATTGAACAACCGAAGCTTAAATGCAGCAAAAACAATGCAAGAGCTCATGCCGGGAGTGAAAGGCATAAAAAATAGAGTACAAGAACTGACATCCAGACTAAAAGCTTCTGAAGAACTCGCAACAACACAAGCTGGGGGAGAAGAACAATTCACATTGCCTGATAATGAACAACAACTTGTTGCTATTCTTCAGTGCATTAAGAAGCTTCGTGTCACCTTAAAATCCGAACAAAGTAAAGGCGCCCTAGATGCACAAACATTCACCCACGAGGATAAATTACTTGCTGCAATGCAACTTAAAATTAATATAGAAAGTCTAGCTAAACGTGGAACCCAGGCTCACAACAAAGAAATGTTAGGCTCTGCTCGTCAATACTTTGAAAAAGCTTTGCAAAGTATTGCAGATAGCCCTGTTAAAACAGATTATGTGCTTACACGAAAAGCTGAAATTGAAGAGCAACTTGAAGAAATCACCAATGCGTTAAAAAGCACTAATGCAAAAGATGCTGCGAAGAAAGCCAAAAGTGAGGAAGATGAATTGGATATGTTATTTCAACCCAAGAAAAAGTGGTAAAAAACACTATTCATTCATGCTCCTTTATCTTATGTATATAAACATATCTTACAATCGTTGTGTCAAACTACTGTGGCTATAACACTCCCCATACAAACAATAAACTTGCCTTCATTTCTCAGACGAACAATGAAGGCATATGCTCTAAAGGCTCATATCCGTGAAATTGGCTGTGAACTTCAACGTATAGGCCGTTCAAGAAATTGGTTATTAAAAGCTAACTTTGAACAAATACAAGGAATTATTGCTTTTATTGAAGAACAAGATGAAGCTAGTTGGCACTGGTTAGCGAAGCTACTTCGCTCTCAATACAAGCAATTAAACCACAGTGCATTACTAACAATTGCCCATCGAATACCTCAAGTAACTGTCGCAAAGCTAGTCACGCAAACAGATTGCACTCTTGTTCAAGCAAGAAAAATTATTGATGAATTAGAAGGCCTTGATTGAGCATTACCTGCTGCTCAAGACATTGAAAACAAAAAAGGTAGCTGACGCCAAGGGGTTATATTAAATTGTTGAAAAGCTCGGTTTTGCCGAGCTTTTTACTTTGAGATGGGCACTTATTAACTCATAAACTATTTGCCGTGGCATACCAAATGAAAGTTTTGACAGCTTGAAGAAACAGCCGCAGGGTTTATTTGCTGATACTTTCTAAACTGGAGTTCAGTTAAAAGAGCTTTATTGAAGTCTTGCCTAAAACCTCCACTCTCAAAGTCTAAGATCCAATTCACATGCTCATATGAAACTGAAACGCTCATCCCTCCTAATAGCCCTTTCTTAATCTTTCCTTCAGAGGAAATATCAACATCATCCTTGATAACAACTTCGTATGCACAAGAAACAGGGAAAAAGGAGTTTAATCTTGTAGCAACTTCCTGTAACTCCAAAGGAAATAGTTCTTCTTTTACCCAAACAATCAATTCGCAATATGTTCGGTCTTGCAACGAAAAGTCATATGATACGTGGAATCCCAGTCGGTTCTCTGTTGAACCGTCGAGAGCATAATATTTTTCATGCCCTTTTTTGCTAAGTTTATTCTTAAAGGCTTTAATACCTACGGAGCCGCCTTTCCTAATGCCATATGGCCCATGTATTACAAATTCACGTGGAAGCTCATTTATGCTTCCTTCGAAAAACGACAAAAGCTCC
>Ga0193960_1000739_pt1 | contig 13317 bp, 11 predicted proteins | sample FB_3_MG_FD_140338 | JGI IMG/M metagenome (GOLD analysis project Ga0193960, IMG submission 140338) | Microbial mat bacterial communities from the Broadkill River, Lewes, Delaware, United States - FB_3_MG | ecosystem: Environmental > Aquatic > Freshwater > River > Microbial mats | place: USA... | reverse complement strand
CAGTCTTAGTGTGATTAAATTTACTTGCAGATTTAAGAACAGCTGTCGGTCCTTGAGTATCTGTTCCTTGAAAAGGAGATATTCCCTCAGAAAATGGTTCTTTAGCAAAACGTCCATCAGGAGTAGCACCTGTTACGCTTCCAAAATATACGTGACAAGTTGTTGGTAACATGTTTATTCTATATGTACCTCCTCGAGGAGTTTTTTTGCCATCAATTGCATTGTGATACATTTCAAACAATAAACCTGCATTCTCATCAGCATAATCATCATCATTACCATATTTAGGCGTTTTGAAGATTAGTTGTCGAAGAAGAGTATCGTATCCATCAAAGTTAGATTTCATGGCATCAAGCATCTCTGACATAGAATAATTCTTATTATCAAAGATGTTATATTTTAATGATGTAAGCATATCTGTTGTACTTCCTAGTCCAACACCTTGAATATATGAGCTATTATATCTTGCTCCGCCACACATGTAGTCAGTAGCATTTTTAATACAATCATTAATTAATATAGAAAGAAATGGGACAGGAAGATTCTCCATAAAGATTCTTTCAATAATATTATTCCCTTTTATCTTGATAGAAGCAAAGTGCTCAATTTGTTTTTTATACTCATTCAGTAACTGTTCATATGATGTGAATCTTTGTGGATCGATTGTTTTCAGACCTATTTGTTTATTTGTACGAAAATCATATCCCTGCATAAGTGTTATCTCAAGAATCTTTGGAAGGTTAAAATAACCTGTTAGGATATATGCTTCTGTGCCAAAAGCTCCTGTCTCAACGCAACCTGAACATCCTCCGTTACGAGCATCAATAAGTGATTTCCCTTGATTTAGAAGTTCTTGAATTATTGCTTCAGTATTAAATATCGATGGTTGTCCGAATCCAGTCTTTACTATTTCCATAGCCTTTTCAATAAATGAATCTGGATTTTTCTCACTAACCTGTATCATTGAGCTAGGTTGAAGAAGTCTCATTTCTTTAATCACATTAAGCATGATATAGGAGACCGGATTTACAGCATCCTCTCCATCTTCAGTCAATCCTCCCATATTAATTAGAGCGAAATCTGTATATGTGTTACTCTCAAGAGCAGTTACTCCAACCTTAGGAGGTGCTGGGTGATTATTGAATTTGATCCAGAAAGCTTGTAGCAGTTCATACATTTTCTCTTCTGTTATAGTACCTTCTGCTAACTCCTTTTTATATAGAGGGTAAAGGTGTTGGTCTAGTCTTCCAGGATTGAAAGAATCCCAAGGATTAACTTCTGTAACTACACCTAGATGAATAAACCAGTAGTGTTGAAGAGCTTCATGAACTGTTTCTGGTGCATGAGCTGGTACTTTTTGACAGATACGAGCAATCTCTAATAGTTCAGCTTTTCTATTTTTATCTTTCTCTTCAGACGCAAGAGCAACAAGATTTAGTGCATGTCTTTGTGCAAAAGAAATTATTGTATTAGCTACAATATCCATTGCTTTAAGTTCGTCTCTTTTTTGACCTGCATTAGTATCATTATTATTATCAATATTATTGGCAGACACAGCAATCTCGTCTTTTATTTTAAGCATTCCTTTTTCGAACATATCCTTACCAAGAACAGTATGTCCTGGTGCTCTTTGTTCTTGAAATTCAGTAAAAACGCCTGCATCATAACAGTCCTTCCATTCCTGTGGGAGAGCTTCAAATATCTTTTCTCTATTTGTTTTTCCTGTCCAATATGGTATTATCTCATTCTTGTATATTTCCTTTGTCTTTTCTGATACTTTGAAGAAAACTTTTTCTCTTGAATCAAGAATTTCTAAATCTTTTATTGTGTGAAGGCATACTTCAGGATAAGTAGGAGTTGCTTTTGGGGATGGTCCACGTTCTCCAACGATTAGTTCTTCTTTATTTATACATATCTGTTTATTCGTAAAGATATGTTGTAAGCACATAGCTCTTTGAACTGGTATAGATTCGTCTTTTGCTATTTCTGATTTGTAAAACTCTGTTACCAGTTGAGCTCTCTCTGCTGATATTGTATTTATTGCATTAAGACTTTGTTGTCTTAGTTTTTGTATCCTTTCATTCATAGTTCTAGAAATTATGCGATTACAGTTCTAATATCATTTTGCTTGAAATAATTCATTACTTGTTCTGCCTTTTCTATATTAAGGTTTGGCATATCTTCAAGTGGGTTGCAAATATCAAGATTCTTATATTTCTCTTTACCAAGAGAATGATATGGAAGAATATGTAATTCAATTTGTTTGTTAAACGATTTAATAAGAGTCTTTAATTCACTAAGATGTTCTTTACTGTCATTAATTCCTTCTATTAAGGGAAATCGGATTATTATTTCTTTATCTAAATTTATTAACATATGTAGATTCTTCAGTATAAGCTTATTTTCTGTATTAGTATATTGCTTATGAAGAGAATTATTCAGATGTTTTATATCGAAAAGAAATAAATCAGTGTATTGTGCAATCTCTTTTAGCTGGTCAATATTCGTATAACCACATGTATCTACACATGTGTGAATATTTTTTGCTTTACATTTCTTTAAAATATCAAGAAGAAATGCTCCTTGCATAAGAGGTTCACCACCTGAGAATGTAACACCTCCATGTGATTCTTCAAAAAATATATTATCTTTAAGTATCTCACGAAGAAGTTCATCGGAAGAGATATAGTATCCAACTTCTTCTTTCTCTTGAAAGACTCTATTACTTATTTTATATGTTTTTAGAGTCTGTTGTATTGCAGCAGATTGACTTTCAGGATTGTGGCACCACCAACATTTCATAGGGCATCCTTTAAAGAATATTGTTGTGCGTATTCCTGGTCCATCGTTTACTGCAAATCGTTTTATATTGAAAATTACAGCGTTCATAATAATAAATTATGAGTTATACATCATGAATTAAACCTTTGAGGAAGGTATATAAGGAGAGTGTGTTGAATCAACAAATCCAACATTCATATAGTCCCATATCAGAACTATTCTGTAATATCATCAGTAGTATTTTCATATATTGCAATCGCAATATATAAATAATCTTTGAAAAACCTTTACTTGAAGTATTTTGTTTCTTTAATATTTCCTTCTTTTAACTCTTTGATGTGTATGTTGTTAAGAGTTCTGTAAAGTTTAGGGTTAGGTTTTATAGTATGGGCTTGTATAATGTCCCCTTTTTTGTCTACTAGGAAATATGATGGACTAACAACAACTTTGAACTTGTGTTTTAATTTGGAGAAATTCTTAATGAATAGAGCATTATTATCAAGCTTATATTTCTTTAATATACTTATGTTCTTCTTTCTATTATTTTCGTCACATAGAACTAATACTTTTAGATAATCCTTGCTATCTGCAATTCTTGCAACTATATCCATTTCTTCTTCTATCATCCTAGAAAATCTTTCAAAGAACATATAGTAGATATATTTACCTTTATATTCTCTTGTGTTTATTTTTTCCCCTTTAGAATTAAGACCTTCTATAATAGGGCATGTGTATCCTTTACTCAAGTACGTAACTTTATCTAAAATCTTTTTAGCAAGGTTTTTAATGTTAATATTAACAGCTCTTCTGTGTATTTCTTTTATTGCATCAATATATATATCTTTTTTTAGGAGAGGTTTAAATGCCCCATCATGTAAACTTTTAAGTATGATTAATTGTGTCAATTCTTTGTTTTTAACTCCGTAGTAACAAAGAGTTTCCTTCTGATATTTAAGAAGTCTTACGTAATTAAAACCTTTTTCTTTTTTAAATTGATTATATGTAATAAGACTTGGAAATGTTATGTTGAGTAGTTCGTAATATGCATCATGCATTACTACTTCAGAGGAGAAGTATATGTTAATGAATTTCTTTATTTCATTCATATATGCTGGGTACTCACAAAGTCCAAGTTTATATTTTTTATAAGTTCTAAAATAATTGTTTGTAGATTTAAATTTGTTATCTAAATCTGATTTAATAGTATTTATAAGCTTTTTATCGTTGTCTAATATACTGTTATAGTATTTATTATTTAGTATTGTTAATCTTTTGTCGAAAGCTAAGATTAGTGAATTAAGTTCAGTTGTATCTTCTGTATCAACAATTGCAGGTAGTTCTATTTGTTTAAAAAAGATATCTCCTTTTGGGACTTTTCTGTATTTTGGAATTAAAATCTTAGCTTTTTGGTTAGGGTATATGTAAAGGTATAAATTGAAATATCCTGCATCGATATAGATTTTTTCTGTCTTTTTACAAGAGAATTTAAAAGCGTAATCACCATTAGAATCAACAATAATCTTTTTTATTACAATTCTATCTTTTGTAATAAAATCGTAATTTTTATATATGGTAAGTTCTTCACCCTTGTAATCTGGAGCATGTCCTTTTATTTCAATGTTTTGTCCAAAGGAATGTATAGAAAGAAAGATGAGAATTATTTTTATAAATTTCATATATGTTTTATTTAGAAAAGCTTTTCCATAGAAGTATTTTTTATTAGACTATAAAGTTAGGTATTTTATCTATTTATATTTTATTTTGGTACTCAAATTAATATTAAAGAATGAAATTATGAGAAAAATATTTACTTCGTATATAAAACTATTTTTAGTGTTTTTATTCATGCTTAGCACTAGTTCAAATATATCTGCTAGAGGAAAAGATAAGAAAGCAATTTTATTAGTGACTTTTGGAACATCCTACCCTTCAGCTCAAAAGGCATTTGATAATATAGATGAAGAGGTTCATAAAATATTTCCTAATACAGAGATTCGTTGGGCTTATACGTCTAAGTTTATTCGAAGAAAATTAAAGAAAAGAGGAGAGTATAAAGATTCTCCAGCAGAGGCTTTAGCAAAGTTGGGTGAGGATGGGTTTACGCATGTAGCTGTTCAATCTCTTCATATGATTCCTGGGCTAGAATATGATAATCTTGTAACAACTGTTAATGCATTTAATAAAATGCCAAAAGGAATTAAAGTTGCTAAGATGGGGAAACCCTTAATGTACTCTCATCATGACATGCTTAATTTTTCTAAGATAATGTTAGAGAATATTTCTAAGGAGAGAAAATCTGTTGATGCTGTGATATTTATGGGGCACGGAACACACCATATGTCAAATATCTATTATCCTGGTTTACAATATTACACTTGGGAAATAGATAAACATGCATATATTGGAACAGTAGAGGGGAGTCCTAGTCTTGATGAGATTATTTCTAATCTTAAATTAAAGGAGTATAAGAATCTATTATTAGTTCCGTTAATGTCTGTAGCTGGAGATCATGCTATAAATGATATGGCAAGTGTTGAGTCTGACAGTTGGAAATCACAATTGGAAAGTAGAGGGTATAAAGTAGAGTGTCTACTCAAGGGAATGGCTGAATATGATTCTATTGTTAATCTTTGGATAAAGCATTTAAAGGAGATTTATAAACAGCTTTAGTAATAAAAAAGATATCCGTACTACATATTTTCCTTTGATAAAATATATAGTACGGATATTCTTTGTTTGAGTATGTTATTATTTTAAATCATCCATATTAATATTGGTAGGTAAGAAGGCAGAAATATCACCTTCGTTATTGAAAATATCTCTAACTATAGTAGAGCACACAGGAGTGTGTTCTGGTGCGGTAAGTAAGAATACCGATTCTATCTCGTGGTCAAGATTCTTATTCATTTGAGCGATAGCTCTTTCGTATTCGAAATCGGCAGCTGTTCTAAGTCCACGAAGAAGAAATTTAGCTCCTTTTGATTGGCAGTAGTTAATTGTTAAGCCTTCGTATGTATCCACTTCTATTCTAGGCTCATCTGCAAAAACCTTATTTATCAGTTCCATCCTTTTTTCAAGAGAATGCATAGTTTTTTTTGAAGAATTCTTTCCTATTGCTACAATAATTGTATCGAACATAGATAGACCTCTCTTTACAATCTCTTCGTGACCAATTGTGAATGGGTCAAATGAACCTGGAAATATTGCTATTTTTTTCATAATCCTTATAAGATTTCTTCTAATTTATATGTTTTATCAATTTTCACACCTTTATCAGTCCGCTTTAAAGTGCATACTTCAGTCTGAATATCATGTTGAAATATAATGTAATAATCCTTTTTTATAGCTTCTTTGTAAAAAATCTCTTTTTCTTTAAGAGCCTTAAGAGGTTCAATATCATATGAAGCTAACCATTTTATATTAATATTTGCAGATGTTGGAATAAAATCTCCTGCAAAAAGAATATTCTTGTCTTCATACTTAATAAATGGAAGGGCTAGACCTGTTGTGTGGCCATAAAAAAGTCGTATTTCTATATTCTCAGTGAGCATCTGTCCATTCTCAATAAATGAAAGATTATTTGAATCTATTATTTTTTGAATATCATCATTACTGAATGAGTCTTTTTCTCTCACATTTGGTGATTGATGGCTCTCAAATTGTGCTTTAGATACCCAGAAAGTGGCGTTCGGGAATACAATTTCTAGATTGTTATTAGATGTTTTACGAACAGCACCTCCTGCATGGTCGTAGTGAAGATGAGTGAAAAGGACATCAGTGATTTCTTCCTCCTTAATACCAATATTATTAAGAGAGTTCTCTAAAGTATCTTCTGCTTCCATCTGACAATTAGGGGTGGAAGCATCATTGTTTTTATTACCAATACCAGTATCTACAAGAATTTTTCTGTCACCATCTTCAATAAGAATCCCTCTTATGGCACATTCGCAAAGATTTTCATCATTACATGGATATTTTTTATTCCACATGAATTTAGGAACAACGCTGAACATTGTACCACCATCGCACATGAAATTTCCTGTTTCAATTTTGTGTATTTTCATAGTCATTATTTGCTCCTTTTACCTTTTTAGTTGTTATACGAGTTTAAAACTAATAACTACTAACTAACAACTAAAAATAATTCATACCTTTATTATTCACAAAAATAAATAAGTTTTTTAATAATAGAAGATAAAGATAAATATTCATGAATGTACATTTCATAGCCATTGGAGGGAGTGCAATGCATAACCTAGCTATAGCCTTGCATAAAAATGGATTCAGAGTTACTGGTTCTGATGATGAGATTTTTGAGCCATCACGTTCTCGTCTTGAAGCACATGGTATATTACCTGAATCTTGGGGGTGGAATCCAAATAAGATAACTGATGATATAGATGCTGTTATTCTTGGAATGCATGCTAGAAAGGATAATCCAGAATTGCTTGTAGCCCAAGATAAGGGCTTGAAGATATATTCTTACCCTGAGTATATTTTTCAACAGACAAAAAATAAGAAGCGAGTTGTCATTGGTGGATCTCATGGAAAGACAACCACCACTTCCATGCTTATGCATGTGTTAAAGGATGTTGGAATGGATTTTGATTATATGGTTGGAGCTAATCTAGAGGGCTTTGATACAATGGTTAAACTTACTAAGGATGCTAAAGTGGTTGTATTAGAGGGAGATGAGTATCTTTCTTCACCAATAGATTTACGACCAAAATTTCATCTTTATCATCCTCATATCGCTGTTATTACTGGTATAGCTTGGGATCATATTAATGTGTTTCCAACTTTTGATAATTATGTGCAACAATTTGAGATATTTACAGAAAGGATAGAGCCAGGAGGTAAACTAATATATTTTTCAGGAGATCAGAATATTTTAAAGATAGCTATGAATTCGAGGAGAGACATAGAGAATCTTTCTTATCAGACTCATGATTATACGATAGAGGATAATAAATTATATCTTCTTGATGGGGGAAATAAATATCAGATTCAAATATTTGGAGAGCATAATTTACAGAATCTTTCTGCGGCTCTTAATGTGTGCATTCAACTTGGAATATCAAAGAAACAATTTTATGATTCGATACAATCATTTACAGGAGCATCGAAACGTCTTCAATTATTGAAAGAGACTAAAAATTCAGCAGCATATCTTGATTTTGCTCATTCTCCATCTAAACTTAAGGCAACTGTCGAAGCTGTGAAGAATAGATTTCCAGAACGTAAACTTATTGCTTGTATGGAACTACATACTTTTTCAAGTTTAAAAAAAGAGTTTCTGTCACATTATAAAGGATCAATGGATAAATCTGATATTGCTTGCGTATATTTTAATCCAAAAGTAGTTGAACACAAAAAATTAGATAATATTTCTGTAGATCAAGTAGGGAAAGCCTTTAATAAAGATGGTCTTAGAGTATATACAGACAGTCAGGAAATGTTAACATTCTTGAAAGAACAGGATTATAAAGATTCAATCTTACTTCTTATGAGTTCAGGAACTTTTGATGGACAAGATTTAAAGCAAGTAGCTGAGGATTTACTTAAGTAGTAGATCTATTAATCCTAGAAACTTCATAGATACAGAAAATAGTACAATAAGAACAATATATCGCATCACTTTTGCACCCCATGCTACAGCAAATCGTGATGCGATTATAGCACCAATCATATTTCCTACAGCAAGAGTTAATCCAACATGCCAGTTAATCATGTCGTTGTAAATAAATACAGCAAGAGATATTATTGTATAGCAAAGTACAATAAATAGTTTTATAGCATTTGCTTTTATGATATTTAAGCCTCCGTTAAGTACGCATCCAGCAAGAATCATAAAGCCGACACCAATCTGAACAAATCCTCCATAAGCACCAATAGCAAAGAATATTAGGAATTCAATAATCTTATTTTTAGTCGTTAATTCTTTTACCTTACCTTCAGTCCAAGCTTTGGACTTATATATCATTGAGAAGAAGAGAAGTATTAATATAACTCCAATAATACGCTCAAATAGTTTATCATCAATATTGACAGCGTAGAAAGAACCTAGGAGAGCTCCTAAGGTTGCTGGAATAGCAAAACGAAGTCCTTCTTTCCATGTATAAACTTTTTGTTGCTTATAGCTAATTGTTCCTACAATATTTTGAAAGAAAAGAGCAACTCGAATGGTAGCATTTGCTACACTAGCTGGCATACCTGAGAAAATAAGAGCAGCAACAGTAATTGCTGAACCTGCGCCTGCAAGAGTATTTACTACTCCAGTAATAAATCCTATTGCTATTAATGTAATTGTGCTTAATTCCATAACGTGTGCAATATAATGCTTATATTCTATTAATAAGTTATTGATATGGTGAAAAAGTGTTAGGTAATTATAACCGGTATATAATAAAAATGGCTATTCTCATACAAGAATAGCCATTATATATATTGTAATAAAATACTACCAAGCGAACATTGGTCTAGAAGACATTAATTCGTTAACTTGTTTACGTACTTTTGCAATTACTTCTTCGTTATCGATATTGCTAATAACTTCATCAATAAGATCAACGATAACTGGCATATCCTCTGTAGTAAGTCCACGAGTTGTTATCGCTGAAGTACCAACTCTTAATCCTGAAGTAGAGAAAGGAGAACGAGAGTCGAAAGGAACCATGTTTTTGTTGATAGTGATATCAGCTTTTACAAGAGTATTTTCAACTTTCTTACCTGTAATCTCAGGGAATTTAGTTCTTAGGTCAATAAGCATTGAATGGTTATCAGTACCATTAGAGATAACTTTGTAACCTCTTTTAACAAAAGCGTCAGCCATTATAGTAGCATTCTCTTTAACCTGCTTCATGTATTCTTTCCATTCAGGTTGAAGAATTTCACCGAAAGCAACAGCTTTTGCAGCAATAGTATGCTCTAATGGTCCTCCTTGTAATCCAGGGAATACAGAGAAGTTTAATAATTGAGACATCATTTTAGTAACACCTTTAGGAGTCTTTTCTCCCCATGGGTTTTCAAAATCTTTACCCATAAGAATCATACCACCACGAGGACCTCTAAGTGTTTTGTGTGTTGTAGTTGTAACGATATGACAGTGAGGTACTGGATTGTCTAAAAGACCAGCAGCAATAAGACCAGCAGGGTGAGCCATGTCACACATAAGGAAAGCACCAACTTTGTCAGCAATTTCTCTCATTCTTTTATAATCCCATTCTCTTGAGTAAGCAGAAGCACCAGCAACAATCATTTTAGGTTTGTGCTCTAAAGCTAATTTTTCCATCTCTTCGTAATCAACCATACCAGTTTCTTCACTTACGTGGTAGTGAACTGGATTATAAAGTGTACCAGAAATGTTTACAGGAGACCCATGAGAAAGGTGACCTCCGTGAGCTAAGTCAAGTCCCATGAAAGTATCGCCTGGATTTAATAGACAGTAGAAAGCTGCAGCATTAGCTTGTGCACCAGAGTGAGGTTGAACATTAGCATACTCAGCACCAAAGATTTCACATGCTCTATCAATAGCTAATTGTTCTGTTTGGTCAACAATTTGACAACCACCATAGTATCTAGCACCAGGATATCCTTCTGCGTACTTGTTAGTCATACAAGAACCACTAGCTTCCATTACTTGCTCTGAAACAAAATTCTCAGAAGCAATAAGCTCGATACCATCTCTTTGACGCTCATGTTCTTGAGCTATTAAATCGAATACTTGAGTATCTCTTTTCATATCGTTTAAATTATACTTTATAAATGTTTTTAATCTTATTTCTAATAAGCTTCAAATTTATATTTTTAAGTAGATTAATTACAATATTTATAAGTTTTTTTTTGCAATCGGTATTTTATTATAAAGTTTCAATTGGATACATATGTATTGGTTTTGTTATAATGTATCATTAATTGTGTTACAAAACATCGTTTTGTATTAGTTATTTTGTACATTTATGTTTGTAAACAAATAAAAATATAACAATGGAAGATTCAGTATTTGAAGAAAAGAAACGTCCTGACTTTTTAAAAGTTTTATGTATTTTAACCTTTATTGGTGCCGGTTTTGGAATAATAGGTGGGATTATGACTATGTTTTTTAGTAATGTAGCTGTGCTTGAAAGTATGCAGAAAATTATGGAAGATGCAGGACAAGACGCTTCTGCTTTAGATCCTGAAAATTTTTCTCATGCTATGTCCAAAGGATTAATGGTTATAGTATTAAATATTTTAGCCCTTGTAGGAGCTGTTATGATGTTTAATTTAAATAAATTGGGATTTTATTTATATGCAATAGCACAAATATCAATGTTGTTTGTAGGTGTGATTTTTGGAGGAATGGAGGCGTTCTCATATTTTTCTCTAATCTGGAATGCTTTATGGATTGGGATGTACGCTAGTAATTTAAAGTTTATGAAGTCATGTGGTTGTGCAAGTTGTTGCACAGAGGATATTAAGGAATAGTATTATTTGATATAATTGTAAAAAGGCGCTCGTTAAGCGCCTTTTTTATTTCACTATAAAGATATATGTTATTGTACCTTTTTGTATTGCTGCAGCTGTTCTATTGGTATTAAATGTTGTTTTTAGAGCTGCTTTTTCTGCAAGTTTATGAAGATTATTATCATGAGTAGTTGTACCTCTAGCTCCAGCAGTAGCTCTTGTTACTTTACCTAATTGATTGACATATATTGTAACTACTACCTTTCCCGATTTTTGGAAAGAAGTTTGAGGTTTTATTATTTTTGTAGCTGATCGACCTGTTAAACTGTAAGCAACGCCGTTATTTCCTAATCCAGAATAATTACCTTCAAGACTACCTGAAATCTTTCCCATATTACCTGTTCCAGATGTGTTTCCACTGTTACCACTATTATCTCCAGATTTTCTTCCAAACATACTTTTGGCCTTATTATTGATATTTGCAATTTTAGCCTGTTTTGCTTTTTCTGCGAGTATACTTTCTTTTTCTAAACGTATTAGTTCTGCTTGTTTTCTACGAATACGTTCCCTCTCTAATCTTTCTTTCTTTTTTCTGTTAGCACGATTTTTACGTTCCCTTTTTTCTTTGTCGGTAAGTTTCTTTTTAGGTTTACGCTTCTTCTTTATTTTATTCTTTCCACTTTTAATAGATGGAGCATCTTCAAAATCTTGTGTAAGTATCTTTTTTGTAGTTTCTTTTACCGATGAGGCTTTAAGGGTGTTGGTTTTCTTTTTTTCTTTATTGTTTTTTACATTCTTTGCAAGAGTTGCTTCTGTATTTCCATGTCCTTGTTCTGTGTTACCAAAAGCGACAAGAATTCCTTGTTCCTCAGGAAGTGGGAGTGGTGTAGTGAAGCCAAACATTAATAATACAAGTACAATAATCCCATGAAATATAATTGTTCCAATAAGACCCCGTATGTTTAGCTTTTTTTCTTCCATATTTATTCTGGACTAGTTGCAAGAATTAGTTTATACTTATTGTTTTTAGCAATATTCATAACCTTAACTACTTGTTCCATAGGAACAGTTTTATCAACATGAAGAGATATACACGGTTCTTTCTGAGAAGAAAGTTTAGTTACTAGCATTGACTCTAGCTGTGAAAAAGAGACTTTAGTTGTCTCAAAGAAAAAGTTATGATGTTTATCAATAGATATTGATGTATATGCTTTTACTGATGTTTGATTTGTACTTTTTGGAAGAATCAGTTTAAGTGCGTTAGGATTGATTAGTGTTGAAGTCACCATGAAAAAGATTAGTAATAAGAATACTATATCTGTCATTGATGACATACTAAAGGATGCATTTATTTTATTTCGTCTTTTTAAACCCATAGTAATTTATTTAGCAGGTTCATTTAATAGATCCATAAACTCAGTTGTGTTAGATTCCATCTTGAATACTACTTTAGAAACCTTTGAAACAAGAATATTATATGCAAAGTAAGCAATGATACCAACTATAAGTCCTGCTACAGTCGTAACCATCGCAGTATATATTCCTCCAGATAGATTTGAAATATCAATATTATTACCTGCCATAGACATATCATAAAATGCTTGAATCATTCCAATAACAGTACCTAGGAAACCAATCATAGGGGCACCACCAGCAACAGACGCTAGTACGTTAAGTCCTTTTTCTAGCTTCGTTATTTCCATATTACCCACATTCTCAATAGCCGCATGAACATCATTAAGTGGTCTTCCTATGCGAATAATTCCTTTGCCAATCATTCGAGCAACAGGAGAATCTGTGTTGTTGCATAGAGTAATTGCTGCGTCCATTCGACCTTCCTTTATATAATCACGAATTCTATTCATGAAATTATTATCAATCTGATTAGCACTTCTAATTGCAAAATATCTTTCGAAGAAAATATAAATTGCCACGATAGAAAGAAAAGCAAGAGGAATCATAATCCATCCTCCTTCAAGAGCCATTTCCCAGAAGCCCATTGACAATTCTTCTTTCCCTTGTGTAAGAGCTTCAGTTGCAGGTGTTGTAATATCTTGTGCTTGTATAAATAATAAGTTCATAGTTGATATT
>Ga0193960_1000734_pt1 | contig 13349 bp, 9 predicted proteins | sample FB_3_MG_FD_140338 | JGI IMG/M metagenome (GOLD analysis project Ga0193960, IMG submission 140338) | Microbial mat bacterial communities from the Broadkill River, Lewes, Delaware, United States - FB_3_MG | ecosystem: Environmental > Aquatic > Freshwater > River > Microbial mats | place: USA... | reverse complement strand
GTCCCGCATGAAGGCAGGCCGTGAACATCGAGTACCGCTCACTGAAGAATGTATGTCGATACTGGCTGCGGTTCCCCGAATCCAAAACAACCCGTATGTATTCCCTGGTGCCCGAAGCGAACGTCCACTCTCAGCCAATGCACTACTCCAAATCATGAGGAAGATGGGCTATGGCGTACAAGGTGAGCGCGGTGACTACGTCCCCCATGGCTTCCGCTCCAGCTTCCGAGACTGGTCAGGTGAGGTCTCTAGTTACCCCAGAGATGTCGCAGAAATGGCGCTGGCCCATACCATTCAAAACAAAGTAGAAGCCGCTTATAGGCGTGGGGATTTGTTTGAAAAGCGCAGGAAGATGATGGATGACTGGGAAGCGTACCTGAAGCCAAATACTAATGACTCAACAGTATGCTGAGATTTTATTGTACGGAATATCTCCGTACAATAAATATTCCTAAGGCTCACTAAGGGTATAATTGATCATAGCAATCAGAATCTACAGTTTGACGACATTTTCTGGCATATCATAAAAACGTTTTATATCAGAATTTGTGCGCCTCATTTAAAAAACAGTTGAATTTCCAGGGCTGCTTGTAAAGATCGACAACTTCCAGTTCTGGTCATGTCATTGGTCAGCTCATTTATTCCAAGCCATGAACCGGCAAAAACTGGCCAAATCATCCACTACAGAAAAAGTTGTGCCGGTCAGCTATTAACTAATCGGCATTAAACTTCAACATGTCCGAGTTCAGTGTTACCCACTGCTCCTACTCTATGCTTTGCAGCAGAATGCGATACCCTCCTATCGAATCGAGATTTCCTCGCACCATTGCGTAATATATTTTCGGAACTTCATTGTCTGATTCAGAGGCTGTGAAGGCTATTTCAGAATATTCACCTCCAGTTTCCTTGTCATTGTTAACCGAAACCAATTTGAAGATTTTAGATTCACATGAGCCGCAATATTCATAAATGTATAGAACAGTATCCATACTTGAGATACTGGCTTCCGTACTTACTTGATAGGTCTTCCCCTGCTCTACCGATAGCTGATACCAGTCCTCATCGTTTCGGTTTTCAATATAATCTCCCCATGTACCTCCAGGCTTTAGTAGGGTTCTAGCCGAACTATTAGTTGCTTCTAAGTTCTCATACACATGAGCAACCTTCCCAATTTCGACAGCATTAGCTGCCAGATCCAATGGGCTGTAGAAAAGCTTATAGGGGGCTTGTAGGTCACTATATTCAGGGGCCGCGAAGTTATAGGTGCCATCTTCCGTGTTGAATTCCATTTTGTCGTATACGACTCTCACCAAACCTGAACAATATATACCGAGTTTTTCTGCATCACTTAGCACGTCGACATTCCAACTACTGGAGTTTGGAAAGTTAATCAAGGAGTATGGTACTTGATCAACAAAGGTGTTTCTCAGATAGCTCAGCCCTTGTTCTCGGACTTCCTCATTAATGGGTTGCGAAACCCAATATAGCTTCTTGATGATTTGCTTATCCAAGTAAAATGATGCTGGCGTTTCAACGACTGAGTGCCCCGACCCTACCGCATGAATGATGGATTTAGATCCATATTCGTCTTCCCCAGAGAAGAGTCCTGCATGACTCCAGTAAGTGTACGTTGCAGGGTTTTTGATTGCATCAGCGGCACCATTACTAACCCTGGAGTAGACGAAGTAATCAAGCGCACTTAATTTGTCTGGAGCCCAGTTTTCACTTATCTCGTTTCTTACTTGCAAGCTTGCGTAAACTTTTGCCCCCAGCTCCGTGCCATATACAAATGTCGACCTCAGGAGTGATGACGCGCCCATAATTACTGACGGAGGGGTAGGAGTAAAGGCAACCTGCGTATCTGATTGAATCTCCGATGATTCTGCTCCGTCTGCATCTACATGGGGCTTTATGGTGATCGGGATACTGTACGAGCCCATACGCCCTGTACGATTACTAACGTACAAATAACCTTCTTCACCTTCTCCCATCCATAAACTCAATGTAGTGCCAGGCTTTATAGACGTAGCGTTCCCATTTGTATCAACTCTGACAGCTAATGCGCTGTCGTCATTGGTAATGCTAACGGTAGCTCCCGTACCAAGCAGGCGATAACAATCTGAGTCACCGGAGAAATCGATCACTCCAGACAGAGAGCTATCAGCAGCCTTAGGGGAATTAGAACTACATTGTCCAGGGATGCCATCTACGCCTCTCCTTCGTCTAGTAACTTCCTCCAAGTAGCTCTGCTCGGTATATCGACTGGATGCCTGCAATGACATGTGAAACTCATTTTCACGATTGCGCGGCAACAACTTAACTAAATATTCCCCAGCAGCCAGTCCAAATACCATGCGGCGTTCAAAACCTAATCCGCCAGGCCTGTTAGATGCCTCCCTTCCAGTAGCAAGAGGTTGTACCAAGACTCCATTAGCATCAAAGACTCGAAGTTTGAGGTCATCTCCCCAGGTATCGATTTTCAAACCATCATCTGAAGCCAAAGAGAATCTGAAATCATCCCCAAGCTCAGATGTATTCCACGTTGTTAACGTGCCATTCGTATATGTACTACGATCCGACACCAGTCCAAGGTCCGTAGCGCAACTCCATCCAGTCCCGTGTTTATCACCATTGATGAAAGATGTCTCACACACTGGAAGGTAGTAATAACTCACCGTTCCCTGCCGCCTTCCTGCAACATGAGGCATAACGACCGTTGATTTTTTAGCGAAACTGCTATTAAAAGAAAATCTCAATCGTCTTGATCGGCGGCCAGTCCGATATTCATCAACTGCGATTAACATACCTGGTGATTGGGTTCCCAGAACATGTCCGACTTTCCTACGATATACTGAGCTTAAATCGTCTCCTGCTTGAAGCTGAAAAAACTCTGGGCTACGGCCAGAAAAGGGCTTATCTATATCGACGATTGAACGTTCAATACCTTTTTCAATTGGAACAGCAACAACTGCTAACTTATTAACATTAGCTCGAACATTGTCGTTTCGTCTCGACGACATCCATCCGTTAAACCTCCGTTCATCCCTGTAACTTTTTACACAGAAGATATTCCCTGCCTCAGAATGAACAACATATGCTTCACGATTTTCGTAAATCTTCGGCGTTCCCAGGGCTGGTTTTTCCGCGACCAACCTCATACTGAAAAAGTTTTTTCGTCTAAACGGATTTAGGTATTTACCAGAATAAAGACCTACAAGAACTTTCCCGCCTGGATGCTCAAAACACATACGTGAAAATGACGACATTTCAGCGTAGTTAATTCCATAGCCTCGCATATACTTACCAACAACATTCTTCGCCATAGCGCCTACAGTAAATCCCTCTGGACGACGAATAATTCTAAGTGGCTGATCAGGCACTGCGTTACCTGGATAAAAGTGACTCCGAACCCTTCTTACTTCAGAAAGCTCTAGCTTACTTACCCCTTTCAGGCTTGCCATAGCTAGTCCGTTTCTACCTGTTATTGACCTAGATACCTCCACTCCAGAGTCATTTATTCCTTGGAGCATTAGATTCGCCCTTTCACTAGCAGCCAATACGAGTAAATCCCTGTCATCAGAGACATAGGCATCACCAGAATCACTACACGAAATAAGCTCAGATAAACAGTGATCTGAAAGCCAAAAAATCTGATAGTGCCAGTCGTGTCTCCGACTTGATCTAAAGTCAATACTAATGCTTGTAATGTCTGAAAACTCGTAAACTTGGATACCGCATTTTGATTCTATGCGGGAGTAACCAGACCTCGCTGGAGAGATGGTTTTGGAGTCTTCCGAAAGACCATTCAATACAAGTGAATTACAGCGCTTCCCTGAGGACATCACGAAGACTAAAACGTTACCAACAGCGCCATCAAGATCTATAACTTTCATAGAGTCTTGGTCATAAATTCCAGCACCTCTTGCAATCTCTCCCTCCTGAATTGCCAGAGCAAGAGATTCTTGAGCTGTCACCATTAAGGTAAAAGCCAAAACCAGTGAAGTTATCGAACGACAGACCATAACAGCGCCTCCATGGCACAGCCGAAAAATTATTTATCCACGTTATTCGATTTTCATAACTTAGATCTCAAAAAGACGACAGGCAAATTCAAAATGACTCAAGATGACACATTTTAATTCTAGGCTGTAGTGGTCAACTGATTCCAGACACAGTTTTAATTTTTTCTTCTGCAGCGTGAGGACTGATTTCATCATTTGCAGCATGTGGCCGTTGTTGGTTGTAAAAGCCCATCAAATAACGGCCAATATCCATTCAAACGACTAAATAGATCTTCCCTGCGGATGATTCATAAGTTTTAGCCAGAAGGCTCAAGCAGGACAGCTATCTTCAATGGGCCCGGTAAATCTGCTCTGCCTTCAACCACAGATCCGAAGGCTTGCACTCCAACGCCTGTGCCAGCCGCCAGACCGATGTTACGGTTGCTTTGGCCGCTCCCCTTTCTACTCCCGATACAAACGACCTTGCCATTTTTGCGCGATCAGCCAGTTCTTCCTGGTTAAAGCCCATTTCTACCCGTCGGATCTTGATCGCCCGGCCAAAAGCAACGCTTAGCCTTGCTACTTCATCAGTGTCCAAGAGCTTGTCCTCAGATTGAATAATTATCTGAAGATTTTTGCCGCCTAAACGGTGGACTATCCACGTCCCTTAAAATACATTTAGACCTCTATAGAGGTCTTTTTGAATCCTAAACACCTCTTGGATTAGAAAAACACACTCGTTACGGTTTATCAGGAGAAAAAATCATGAGTGACTTTGAAGGGTCTCAAGCCCCTAACGACAATCCGGCATTGTCAAAATCCGTTGTGACCTGGGGAATTGCGGCTGCCGTGCTTTCTTTTGCTGCGCTGACATGGAACAACTCCCCCATGGTAGCGAATGCTTCTTTCTTGCAAAAAGCATTGGCATTCTGTCTCTGCACTCCCATGGGGTTAGCGGGCGCTTTGTTAGGGGATGGATTTCGAAAATTCGCCCGACCTGATGTGATGTTTACATCGGGCATAGGCGCTTTGGTGTGGCAGAAAATTTTCTGGCGCATCGGCCCACAGACCATTGGTTGCGCAGTCGGTGTATTTACAGCGATAGCCTTGGTGCTGGGAAAATGAGTACAACACAGATCGCCCTTCCAGCTTTATTACTCGCCGGTTTACTGATGTCGTCGTGTTCCAGCAAGGTCGACCGGGTTCGCCATCAGTTTCTGAAAGGGTGTATGGCCGCTGGTGCTCCAGAGGCACTGTGCCAATGCTCGCTGCAAGAAATGTCGAAAGGAAAAACAGACGATGAACTGCTGAGCCTGATCAATTCACCTGGGCGCAGGCAAGAAGCCAGTTCCTTGATGCTCAAAGCCACGGCCATCTGCTCAAACAAGGGATAGAAACTGATCAGAGTTTTCTGAGATCGCAAACACATGGAACCCCGGACCAACAATGATTGGACTGGGGTTTTTCCTACGACAAGTGTGTGCAGTAGTTCAGATCCAATCTGACGGTTTCTATCACTATTGTTTGTTATTGATGTGGTTCTTAAGACTCTTGGTAGAGCACTTAAGGGCTGTCGCTGCAGAATCAAGATTGCCAAAATACTCTTTTGCCCATTTAGCCATTCGATGCTGAAACCATTTGGTTCTATCGCCCCAGCTACCCTCACCAAACTCAGATGCTATTTCATCCATGCGCCCCCACCGCACCCATTCTTCAAGCCCCATATTGACGGCATCCATCTCGTCTTTTTCTCCATACCAGGCCATGATGAGAATAGCCAGCTTCTGCAAATCACGCATATTTCCAGTCAGCAGGTTACTTTTAAGCTGCTTCTCAAGTTCAGCCGTTATCGGTGCATATTCTGGTATAGAATCTGACCGTCGACATTCAGACCAGACGATTTCCCAATCTGAAATCAAGTCCTCTCGACACTGTCGCAAAGGCGGAATTTCAACAATCAAATGGGCAATACGATCAAGAAAATCAGGATAAAGCTGAGACCTTAATTCATCAAAACTCTGATTGCTGGCACAGACCAGTTCAAAATCACTGGTTTTCTCTTCGTTACTGCCTAACTGACGATATCTGTGTTTGTGATCTTGCAATGTCCTAACCAGCTCACGCTGCACATTCTTCGGCAAATCTTGCACTTCATCGAGAAACAGAATTTGTTTATCCGCTTCAGCCAAAAGGCCCTGCCTATCCCGATCTGCTCCTGTAAACGCACCTTTAACATGCCCAAACAGCAAACTCTCGGCTACACTGGAATCAAGACCACCACAAGCTAAAGCAACAACGTCTCGTTGTTTAATCTTGCTGATATACGTTTCAACCAAACGAGTCTTTCCCGTTCCTCGCTCCCCTAGAATTAGCATAGGGTGTCCATTCATCTTTGCGTACAGCTTCAGCTTCTGAAGTACTTGCTGCCGAACTGACGAACACTTCTCCGGCTCATAGGCACCAATGCTAGGGTAAGTTTTGAGAGCTGAACGAATTTCCGCCAAATATGTAGTAATTTTAAAATTAACAGGCTTAAGGCTAGTCCTTTTGGTATTCTGGTTGTATTGAGTAGACCATATATGAGTTCCCATAGGAAAAGCACCACCAGCCGACAGCATCAACCAGACGCTGTGCATTGCCGGGGTGCCTGGAGATATATTGATGTGCAAACGGCCTTTGTAACCACGAACCAGTGGCACAACTGAATCACGAACAAACAAATAGATCGCCTGGTGGTCCGTGGGATCTTTCAGATCAACGTTAACCCGCTCAACCTTAGAACCCTCAATCTGATCTGGAATATTTTTCCCGGTTTTGGTGTCCGTTTGTATCAGATACAAAACCCGCTGAATCGGCCCCTTGTTTTTGAGCTTCTTAAGCGTAATTTCTAGAACTCCAATACCGGCACGCTCAGCATGCCAGCACAGAAGGATATGGCCATTCATATCCATAGCAAATTACTCCACCACAACCGCTGCCAACTTCAATTCAGTTTTCAAGGCAACAGCTGCTTGAAGCTGTGAAGGGCTTTTGATCGCTACCACTTTGCGCCCACTTGGCTCTTGGTAAACCGGCGGGTTATATGGTACGGGTTTAGTCTTCGACTTTTTTCCACCGCCTTTTTGCTGCTCTTTATCTTTGGGTACTGGTTGAAACTGCTCCTTGGCACCCTTGGCTAACCCAGGCGCACATACAACCCAATCACGGCGGAGCTCGTGAGCCAAATGAGGGAAACATCCTGACTCAGGAACTGCTGGCATATCTACTACCAACTGCTCAGTGGACGCCGCCGTACGTTGAACCTGATCAAGTAATTTCAGCTCCTGAATTACATCATCAACAAAGGATTTTCCATCCCAGAGTCGCACCTGGCCTAAGACCTCTCCGACTGTCACATCCGCTTGCAATAGCCACCACGCTTTCGACTGCCAATGTTTTAGCAATGCAACCAAGCCCTCAACTCGTTCGTCATCAAACTGAACACCCAGTTCGAAGCCTTCGTCCAGGCCATGCTTCTGGAAGTTAGCTGACATCACCATCGCATTTTCCCAATCAACAACCAGGGCCTTGGCATGCAGCCACTTAAACCCAAGCACGGTAGCACCTGCTTTAGTCAGGGCCTCCAGCGCAGGCATGGCAGCCGGACGAATGCGGGAAAATACCGTGACCGAGACCCCGGCTTTTGCCTTGGTGATCAGCGCCTGAACTACTTTGTGATCCAGATCCCAACCAAAACAGCTGACCAGTATGTCTGATCGAGCACCATTGATCATCGTAAGGGCTTGCTCTGAGATCTGCTGACGCTGCGAAGTTGTAGAGATCACAGGAAACATTTCACCGGGATGTTCGACCTTATCGGCTGGCTTCACAGCATCAAAATTTCCGGATTTGATCGACTCATGTTCAGCCACTTCCCAGATAGCCCATTTGAGATATTCAGCCAGTTGCTTCACTTCGTTGGTTTTCAGCTTCAGCAGAAGCTCTTCATTGCGCCTCATCGCATCTGTCGTCAGATTGGCGGTCAACAGCACACCACTGGCCGCCGACGTAAAGGGGTCTGCCAACACCACTTTTGCATGAAAACTGCTGCTGGTACGGAACATCACCTTACCGGCCAGCTTTTTCAGCATGGCCTTGTGTTGAGCCAGCACTTTTTCATCAAACTCACCCTCTGGATCTTCCCGATCCAGGCGCGCCTCTGCCGCAATCAAGCAGTAAATCCGAACACCTCGTTTTTCCGCCTGCAGCAGAGCCTGCTCAACATCTTCATCAGCCAACAGGAAACTGCATAACACCAACATTTCCTGAGCATTAGCAATCACACGGACAACATGACGAGACAGAGAACCTTGATGAAAGACAGTATCAAATACCTCATCGCCTTCTGCTCCATAATCGGTTCCGACCTCATCGTATTGATATTTCGACCACAAAGTTGGCAGTGGCGCTGAGAGATTATCGAGGGTCTTTGAATACGATTTGGTAAAAGCTTTGTTCATGGCAGTCATCTTTAAATCCCCCAGTCTTCAACGGCCACCAGATGCCATTTAGTCGTGCTGTTTGGTTGTTCGTCTCGACCATCCCAGGCGACTTGAGCCAGTTCAGAACGATCAGGTAATTCGATATCACGGCTGTACTCAGAGAACAATTCACGCGCCTGTTGTTGCCACTGAGTAAACTCAGTCTGGGTGGCAAAGGAAGAGATCAGGGATTTAAGTTTCCACTCAGACCAGTCCTGCGCGTCTTGATGGGATTCGGGGTAGATATCAATGGTTCGAGAGGCTGGATCAAACAGATCGTATTCATACAGACCCGGCTCACTAAACTCCAAACGTCGACTCAACGAAGAGCGTTCACGATCAGTTGTCGAATCAAAAGCCACCAATAAGCGTTGCTTGTATTCATCCCACTGCCGCCACAAATACTCGTTTTCCATAAGCTCTTGCCATATATCCCCAAACAAGACATCTGGCGACTTCGGAGTTGAAGACACGGGTTGCTCACCAATTGAGCCTTTCAGTTTGAGAGAACCACCTTCAGGACTCCATTCGATGTTTAAACTGGCATTGGGAGGTAACGTTTCGACGCGCTTTTCAATAGAGTCCAGACGAATCAATTCTTTGCCGATTGCACTTGGCATAGCTGCGATTCCCTCAGCGCCATGGAACCAACGAGGAAGGTTTTCAAAATGACTATTCCGGTCACGAGTATCCTTTTTCTTGTCACCATACACCTCATCAAAAGCTGAACTTTCCTCATAAGGCTCGACGTTTAAAATCGGATAATCCAACAGCGGATCATCAGAGGCCCAGATCGTCCAGGTACCCTCTTCAGGCACCATGACATTTCCTGATTCCAGAGCCTTTTCCCCTTCTTCGATCAGGTAGTAGCGCGGACGATTCTTCTCGCCTCTGTTTTCCAGCAACTGCAGCGACTCACACATATTCAGTAAGCGAATACCTACCACTTCTCGACCAACTTCTTCGCCAAGTAAGTGAGCCGCGATATCTGCTCCATACGTCCCACCATTTTCTTTTGCCCGCATCAAAACTGGCAACAAATCATCCCGCTTTTGGGCTTTGGCAATGGTTGCTTTAACGTGCCAGCACTGAACCTTGATATTTCGACGTAACACAAACAGTTCAGCTTTTTCTGGATTGGTCACTGACTTCGTTTTAGGCATTTTCAAATCTTTTGAAGCGTTCAGTGGGGCCTGCTGAGATACCTGCTTTTTGGCTTTATGCTTTTTAGGGTAGTTTGGTGTTTTGAGACGAGAGTTCGTACCACCGTGCGGTAGATTGTCCTGCGCCTCCATCAAAGCACCCAACTGAGAAAAATCATTTGTTTTCAAGGCTTGCACTCCATTGGCTATTTGTAGCCAGTGTTCCCACTAGACTTTCTGAGTTTTTAAATTTTTGTCGATTCCCCACAATTACCAACTGATAACGAGCGCGGGTCAGTGCCACGTTTAGCCGATTTGGGCTTTCAAGGAATGAGGTAACGTGATTGTTCGAGAAAGACAGAAACACCAGATCGGCTTCATGCCCCTGAAATCGATCAACGGTGCAGAGCTGAATCGATAGGTATGGACTAGATTTATCACCACGCTGAAAATGACGTTTGGAGTTGCCGCCCGTCCATTTTTTCAGACGCTGTTGCATCTCAAATTCCTGACCACGATAAAAACACAGCACCGCCACTTCCCAAGGCTTTCCATCGTTGGAATGGCCACTGGCCCAGCGGTCAAAATCTTTGAGACGCTTGATGATTTCATCGGACTCAGCCTTGTTGGACGTTTTGTGGCCGGGCTGCCCCTTTACGTCCAGCCATTCGGCTCTGAATCTGTATCGGGAGTAGCCCCATGCACGCTTGTCAGCCATGCCCTCCGGGGAAATCAGCGCTTTACCGTGGTAGATATGCTGATGAGAAAACTCGGCAATATCCGGGTGCATACGATGCTGAAATGACAGCAGTACCCGTCGATCATTGAGCACATCCTCTGGCAGTCCGTCGGTCAAAGCACAGCCATTACGGTCACGACGGGGACGTTCAAATCCTAGCCGGATGCATTCGAGTACAGAAGGTAGCGCCACACGCCGAACTGAGTCGATATCGTCTTTGACATTGGTCAGATCCATACCAGGTATTCCCTTTACTGGAAGCAAATCAGCGAGATCAGCATCCAGCCTCTCCATGGTTGTTTTACGTTTGGCTTGATCTCCTTTTTCTGGCGCAAAACGCTGCTCATACTTACGCGCCTGTCGCCAGGCAATTTCTCCTTCCCAGCTTGGATTACCATCCAGTTTCCGCTTTTGCCGTGTTGCGTACGCCCTTGCTCGACGCTGTGCTATCGGCAATAGTGATTCATCACTTGGTGTACGAATAGTGGTGACATCCAGTGGCAGAAATTCTTCACAGCGCTGCAAACTGTCGCGATCACCGGTAACGATAGAGGCATACCCGAGCTGGTAGTCCGCAGTTGCAGACTTCAACAGAACATTGTGAGCAGCTGCCTGTTTTACATAGGCCTCCTGATCATCCATATCCACTTCAACCACTGCCGATCTGCGTTTTTTGTCAGAACGTTGTTTGGCCAGAAACACATCGACACAGGCTTCCCGATGAATGGATTTTGGCAAGCAAGGCTTGATATTCAAAGCCAACTCACTGTCATCCACATAGGGTGACAACTGCTTGGGATCACCGACCAGAATCCAGCGTTTGGCATGAAGAGCGGGCACTAGAAATTCGTGGAAGGTGGTTTTGGAAGCCTCGTCGATGATCATTACATCAAACTGAGGGCTACCAGCACCCTTGCCTGTTTTGATATCCGGATGCTGCAGAAGGCCCATGGTGGTGCCACAGACTAAATTTGCAGAATCCAGCACCATGCGTTCAATCAAAGAGTTGTCGTTCTGGATGTTCTGCTGTAGCTGGTTTTGCGACCCTGTTGGCTCTTGCTGCTGTTGCAGGTGTGTTTTGATGCGTTTGGATTCTGTTTTTACAAACTGACCGAAGCTCCATTGCCAGGTTTTTTCTGACACACTGTCTTTGGCACCAATACGTAGCGGAATCACCAGATGGCGATGTGGATTTGACTCTTCCATCAATCGCTCGATCACGTTGTCTGTTGCCACATGGGTGGAAGCACACAACAGAACACGCTTGCCTTGCTTTGCCAGCTGTAAAATCAACTCACAAATTGCGGTTGTTTTACCTGATCCTGGAGGTCCTTCCAGCAGGGCAAAATCACCGGTTTCCAATGCAATGAGAACAAACAGTCGCTGTTCAGTCGTGCCAGGCCGGGTTTTATCGGTAAGCACCATCCAGTCGATGGCTGCATCAATGGCATCCTCGTCCGGCATTTCAAATTCTTCCCAAGCATCCTGATCGAATCCCGTTTTGAAATATCGTGACTTGAAGCCAGCTGAAAATTTTGGCCACTTTGCGTGTGAGGTATCTTCAAACAGCCTTAACAAAGGCCGATGTGACGAAGATGGGGCGTTCTGTAAACGTCGAATAGCATCAAGCTGTTGTTTGATCTGATAGGTATTAGGGCGCAGCAAGATATCGCCAACCGGCATACGCTCCAGCAGAAGCCGTTCGTTTTTGACATCGCGATCCAGTACCTTGATCTGGCGATTAGAATGAAACTTCTGGTTTCTCCTTTTGCTGTTTTTATCAGCGTCGTCCTCCGTTTCAGACAACCCGGTTTCATACACCTCTTTGACATCACTATCCAGGAAGGCATCAAACGCTTTCTCAGATACATTGCCCAGGTCTTCTGGCTCGCACAACTCGACCCAAATATTGTCATCGTTTTTTGACTTTGAAGGCTTCCTGGAACCAGATCGATCTGAATCTTCGACTTTGCGAACTGACAGACGCAGAACTGCCTCATCACTCTCCAGATATTTTCGAATTCGGTTGAGATAGTCGTTATGGCTCTTGAGGCCATAGAAGGTTTTGGTCATCAGTATGTCTGGCCGGTGGTCGACCACATTCTGATAGTGAAGTAATGCCATGATGCCTCCTTTCGGCGAAATGATTGGCTGAAATCCATATAGCCATTAGCGTGCCAAAACATTCAACACCATAACCAACTGATATTTAAGTACTTTATAAAAAGAATCCACTATTACTTGGAAATATTATTCCATTAAAGAAGAATATTTCTGATTCCTACCCCACTTCAACACCATATTACTCCTCTGATCTGGATACCCGGATCATGATTTTCACAAGCCCAGGCCAGCGAATGCTGGTCTGGGCTTTTTATTTCAGGAGTAATCACGATGACTATGTGTCCTCACTGCGAATCTCAACACATCGCTGCCCGTGAAGTTGGCAAACGTTCGGGGGCTGTTATTGGCGGCATCGCAGGTACCGCAGGCGGCGTGGCCAGTGCCGGAGCGGGTGCTCGTATTGGTGCAAAAGTTGGATCAGTATTTGGCCCTATGGGCTCCCTTGGCGGTGCTGTGATCGGTGGATTGTTGGGTGGTGTTTCTGGCTCTGTGGCAGGGGCACAAGTTGGCGAACGCCTCGACTATGCGGTGCTGGATAACCGCGAGTGCCTCGACTGCGGCCACACATTCAAGGAATAGGAGGTGAGGTATGGAAGCGCCCAAGATCCTCAATCGTCTGGCGGAACGCTACTGCGTTGATGCGGACAAGCTGTTCACGACACTCAAGGCCACAGCGTTCAAGCAACGGGATGGTACGGCTCCCAGCAATGAGCAAATGATGGCGTTACTGGTGGTTGCTGAGCAATACGGTCTGAACCCCTTCACCAAAGAAATCTACGCCTTCCCGGATAAGCAGTCCGGCATTATTCCGGTGGTGGGTGTC
>Ga0193960_1000731_pt1 | contig 13379 bp, 13 predicted proteins | sample FB_3_MG_FD_140338 | JGI IMG/M metagenome (GOLD analysis project Ga0193960, IMG submission 140338) | Microbial mat bacterial communities from the Broadkill River, Lewes, Delaware, United States - FB_3_MG | ecosystem: Environmental > Aquatic > Freshwater > River > Microbial mats | place: USA... | reverse complement strand
GCATGAATATAAGAAATCTCTTTAAGCTTTAATGCCCCTTCCATCGCAATTGGGTATTGATCACCACGGCCTAAAAATAATGCATGGTTTTTATCGGCAAAATCTTCTGCTAATGCTTCAATTGAGTCTGCCAAAGCTAATACTTCTTCCAACTTGTTTGGCAATGTCATAATTGATTGTGATATTTCAGCTTGCTGCTCTTCACTCATACCATGGTGTTTACCCAGAGCAAGTGTCATCATTAATAAGCCAACTAACTGTGTAGTGAATGCTTTAGTCGAAGCTACACCAATCTCTGCACCTGCTTTTGTCATAAAAGCTAAATCAGATTCACGTACCAGCGATGAACCAGCAACATTACAAATGGTTAAACTTGCTTTATAACCTAAGTCTTTTGCTAATCTTAACGCCGCCAGCGTATCAGCTGTTTCACCCGATTGTGAAATAGTTACTAATAAGGCATTCTTAGGCACGTGGGATTTTCGGTATCTAAACTCACTGGCGATTTCAATATTACACGATACGCCTGCATGCGCTTCTAACCAATAGCGTGCCACCATACCTGAATGGTAACTGGTGCCGCAGGCAATAATTTGTACATGTTCAACTTCTTTGAAAATATCGTCAGCACTATCACCAAAAGTATTAATATCTAGCGCAGAGCCCATTAATCGACCTTCTAAGGTATTTCGAATAGCTGTTGGCTGCTCATAGGTCTCTTTCAGCATATAGTGGCGATATTCGCCCTTATCGCCTGCATCGTGACTAACTTCAGATTCTTTCGCTTCGCGGATAACAGAATTACCGTCTTTATCAACAATATTGACTTCAAATCGAGTAATCTCAGCAACATCACCTTCTTCTAAATAAGAAAATTTGCGGGTAACAGGCAATAATGCCATTAAGTCTGAGGCAATAAAGTTTTCACCAAGGCCGTAACCTATAACTAATGGGCTACCAGAACGAGCAACGACAACACGATCTTTATCGCGCGTGTCCATCACAACAGTACCATAAGCACCTTCAAGTTGTTTCACTGTCAGTTGTACCGCAGCCATTAGCGATGATGCAGTTTTTAACTCATGATGAACCAAGTGAGTGATAACTTCTGTGTCGGTTTCTGAGGTAAACTCATAACCAAGCCCTTGTAATTTCTCTCTTAATTCATTGTGGTTTTCAATGATACCGTTATGTACTACTGCAATAGTATTCGATGATATATGCGGGTGTGCGTTCGCTTCGCTTGGTGCCCCATGAGTAGCCCAACGCGTATGAGCTATACCTGTGCCACCAACAAGTGGCGTATCATTTAATGCATCAGCTAGTTCTTGAACCTTTCCAAGTCGTCTTACGCGATTTAAGCTGCTCTGGTGATCAATAATTGCTACGCCAGCTGAATCATACCCTCTGTACTCTAGTCTTTTTAGTCCTTCAACTAAAATATCTGCTACGTCACGTTGTGCAACTGCACCAACAATGCCACACATAATTTCTTTCCTTTATTCTTTATTCTTTATCTGTTTTTAAGGTAGAGATGTCCTACCTAAATATTCTCTGCTTTATTAAGCGATAATAAGTTTTACACCTTGATTTGTCAGTGCTTCTTGCATTTCGCTTGATAAGCCATCATCAGTGATCAATGTATGAATTTGTTCCCAAGACAATTCTAAATTTGGGATCTTCTTCGTTATTTTTTCTGACTCAACCAAAACAATTACTTCTCTGGCCACTTCAGCCATAACTCGGCTTAAGCCAATAAGTTCGTTAAAGGTTGTCGTGCCACGATTTATATCTATGCCATCAGCGCCAATGAATAGTTGGTCAAAGTCATAAGAACGCAAAACTTGCTCTGCGACTTGGCCTTGGAAAGCTTCGGAATTTGAGTCCCAAGTACCGCCAGTCATAAGCAATGTCGGTTCACTTTCAAGAGCATGAATTTCATTTGCGATACTTAACGCATTTGTCATAACTACTAAACCATTTTTGTTCGCCAACTCACTAACTAAAGCAGCGGTAGTTTGGCCACTATCAATAATGATTCTATTGTGATCACGAATTAGTGTAGACGCTCTTTTAGCAATTTTGCGCTTTTGTTCTGAAAGTGTTTCCGCTTTTAGCTCAGTAATTTCACTAGGTAAAGCAACAGCACCACCATAACGCCTTAATAATAAACCGCTATTTTCTAATGCCGCTAAGTCTTTCCTAATAGTCACTTCAGAAGTGTCAAAATGTTTAGCTAAACTTTCAACGCTCACCTCGCCGTGTAAATTAAGGTCTGCAATAATGTTATGACGACGTTGTTGAGTATTTCTTTTTGGCATGTTGAATGACTTTTGTAGTTTACTTTCGAAAGGATTCGATATATTTCGTTATGAATTGCATTATGTTTCATACCGAAAGATAATGCAATACAAAGTAGTTACTATTTCTACAATTCTGACCATTTAGTCAGTTTAATTGTAAAAAAAAAGCACCTAATGGTGCTTTTCTTTCAATTTAAAGAATACCTAAGACTTTTTAACAGGTCTCTGCCATCCAGCCACATTACGTTGCTTACCTCGGGCTATAGCTAGCTCTTCTTCTGCTACAGTTTTGCTGATAACCGAACCTGCACCAATTGTTGCCTTGTTCCCTATTTCTACAGGAGCAACCAGTGAGCTATTTGAGCCAATGAAAGCATTATCACCAATAGTCGTGGTTGATTTATTCACTCCATCATAGTTACAGGTAATGGTACCGGCACCAATATTAACCTTACTACCAATAACTGAGTTCCCCAAGTAAGTTAAATGGCCAGCTTTACTACCTTCACCTAGTGTTGTCTTTTTCGTTTCGACAAAGTTACCAATATGTGAGTCTCGCTTCATTAGTGTGTCTGGTCTTATCCGTGCAAAAGGCCCCACAGAACAGTCCGCTTCAATAACAGAATCTTCAATAATGGTATTGGGTTTAATTACCACATTTTCGCCTATGGTCGAATTTTTGATAATTGAGTTAGCACCAACTGTTACATTGTTTGCTAAGTTTACTTCGCCTTCAAAGATACAATTCACATCAATTGCAACTTCACTTCCGATGAGCAGCTTACCTCTTACGTCAATACGAGCAGGATCACGTAAACTTGCTCCGGCAATCATTAATTCTTCAGCTGTACGCAATTGATATGCTCTTTCAAGTGCCGCTAATTGTACTCTATTATTCGCGCCTTCAACTTCAATGTCTGTTTCAGGGTGTGCTGTTGCTATTAACTTGCCTTCGCTATGAGCCGAGGCAATTATATCTGTTAAATAATATTCACCTTGCGCATTATCATTAGATAAGCCATTTAACCAACGTTTTAGGTCCTGACCATTTGCTAGTAATATTCCAGTATTCGCTTCATTGATAAGAAGTTGCTCTGCACTTGCATCTTTTTGTTCAACTATGCCTACAACAGTTTCTCCTTCTCTCACTATGCGCCCATAGCCTGTAGGGTTAGCTAAATGAACTGTGAGTAACGCCATACCGTTATCAGGTTTGACTGAAAGAAGGTTTTCTAGTGTTGAAACTTTAGTTAATGGCACATCGCCATAAAGTACTAGTACATTCTCATCATCTTTAATAAAAGAAGATGCTTGGTCAACAGCATGACCTGTACCAAGTTGCTCTTTTTGCTCAACAAAGGTCAAGTCATTACCAGTTACTTTCGCTTTAAGTTGCTCGCCGCCAAAGCCATATACAACATAAATATTTTCAGCGCCTAACTGTCGAGCGCTATCGATAACATGCCCTACCATGGGCTTATCTGCTACAGGGTGAAGTACTTTGGGTAATGATGAACGCATACGAGTGCCTTTACCCGCAGCAAGAATAACAACAGAAAGTGACATACTGAACCTATACTAAGATTGATTTGCGCGTATTCTATCTTTGTTTAAAGTGAATACCAAGGTGTTATATTAGCCTTTATTTAGGACTCCCACTTCAAGGCTTTCAAACCACTCAAGAAATCGCTTAACATCATCGCCTTTAAAAATTCTACCATGCTGAGGACACATCATTTCAATATCTAGTTTCCTAACGCGCCTTACCCAGTCATTTTTGGCTTCATTGGACGGCATCCAACGTTGATGAAACATTCTCATCTTTTTAGCGTGTTCATCAAAGTCTTCAACGAACAAAGGCGCATCAACCGCTTCCATCGCTGCACCAATATCACCTGACATCAATATCTTAGCTTCTGGATCATACACATTAAAATTGCCTGATGAATGTAAGTAGTGAGCAGGAATAAACTCTAATGCTACGCCATCAAGTTTTAGTGTATTTCCCTCATCTGGAATGGCTGCATAATTAATATTATTCATACCAAAGTGTCTAATAAAACTTTCCCACAACCATGGTGAATGCAGCGTTGCAGATGGTAGAGCTTGATCCCACAGACCTAGTGAAGAAATGATGTCTGGATCTTGGTGTGAAGCAAACAAATGGGTAATTTTATTGGCGGGCACCTGCTTTATAACAGCCGCTAGCATTGCCGAGAAAAGTTCAATTCCACCAGGGTCCATTAATAATGAATTATTATTCGTCACGACCATATATTGGTTTGTATCAATGATGGCCTCAGGTTTTTCATCATCTCGACCAAACATTATCCAAGTATGACTTGGGCATTCAAATAATTTCTGAGTTTTCATTCTTTATTATCATCCAGTATTATTAGTATTCTTCCAATGTGGAAACCATTTGCTGTGAATATTTGATATGATTTTTTATCTTTCCTGCAGCTCCTTCAACATTATCAGCCACATTAATTAACGCATCTTGGTATTGTGCACCTGCTTGTGATGCCTCCACCCTCGATAAAGTTGCTAAAATCACTGCATTACGCAATTCACTACTTAACGTAGCAAGCTCTTCACTTAACTGTTCAATTTGCCTTCTATAAGTTTTTTCTAATCTAGTTTTCTCTGACTTACATCGCTCATATACTTCATCTAAGCTATGAATATGAGGCGAATCATGAGCAATTTTATAGACAGAATTGAAATGTAAAATTGCACCATCGGCACGTACCTTTTCCGCCGATGTTTGGCTCAAAATAGCGGCCATTTGGTTTATTTTTTTAGACGAGCCAATCGTTATTTCTGCTAAGCGGTCTATAAAGTCAGTTAGTGGCCTAAAGCCTGCTGCTCGTTCACCCGCACGTAGTGCTACTGCTCTTGCATTACTAGCAGTTAATGATAGTTTTTGCGCGATGGTTGTTGCTTGATCTAGCTTTGCAGCAATTTCTGCAACGGAAACGAAGTAATTTTGTGATAGATCAGTCATTTAATTGGATATCTAATGAGACATTCAATAAATATAGACAGTGTTTATAACTAATGTAAGGAAAATAATTAATTTATTTAAAAATATTTGGTGCTTATTAATCTAGACATATTAATTTTAGTGCAAAAATAAAAAAGCGAGTCTCACTGAATGAGACTCGCTTTATAAATTTTGAAATCACTAAAACTTAGTGCTTGTTTAATTACATATTACCTATGCTATTAAACTTTTCTTTTACCTGCTTGAATAACACGTAATTGTGCAATTGCGCGCGCTAGTTCTGCGGCAACTTCAGCATAGTCTACATCTCCGCCATGAGCGTTCATGTTGTCTTCTGCACGTTGCTTAGCTTCTAACGCAGCTTGTTCATCCAAATCATCTGCACGTGTAGCAACATCAGCTAATACAATTACATTATTTGGTTGAACTTCTAGCATACCACCAGAAAGGTAGATTACTTCTTCAGTACCATCTTTCTTAGTAATTAATGCCATACCAGGTTTTAGTGAGGTCAGTAAAGGTGCGTGACCAGGCATAATACCTAATTCACCTTCACTACCTGTGATCTGTAATGATTTGATGCTACCAGAAAATAAGTTTTCTTCTGCACTTACCACATTCAGATTTACAGTTAATAATGCCATTTGACTCGACCTCTTTAAGGGTTAAACACTTATAGCCAAGCCATAAGTGTTAACCTGATAATTACGCTTTGTTCGCTTTCTCGATGGCTTCTTCAATAGAACCAACCATGTAGAACGCTTGCTCAGGTAAATCATCGTAGTCACCAGCTAAAATGCCTTTAAAGCCAGAGATGGTGTCTTTTAATGAAACATACTTACCTGGAGAACCAGTAAATACTTCAGCAACGAAGAATGGTTGAGATAAGTAACGTTGGATCTTACGTGCGCGAGATACTGTTTGCTTATCTTCTTCAGATAATTCATCCATACCTAAAATAGCGATGATATCTTTAAGTTCTTTGTAGCGTTGTAATACTGACTGAACACCACGAGCAACTTCATAATGCTCAGTACCAACCACTAATGGGTCTAACTGGCGTGAAGTAGAATCAAGTGGGTCGATTGCTGGGTAAATACCTTGTGCAGCAATGTCACGACTTAATACAACTGTTGCATCTAAGTGAGCGAAAGTCGTTGCAGGACTAGGGTCAGTTAAATCATCCGCAGGTACATATACCGCTTGGATTGAAGTGATTGAACCTTTGTTAGTTGACGTAATACGCTCTTGAAGTACACCCATTTCTTCAGCTAGTGTAGGTTGGTAACCTACCGCTGATGGCATACGACCTAGAAGTGCTGATACCTCAGTACCTGCAAGAGTGTAACGGTAGATGTTATCAACGAAGAATAATACATCGCGACCTTCATCACGGAATTTTTCTGCCATTGTCAAACCAGTCATCGCAACACGTAAACGGTTACCCGGTGGCTCGTTCATCTGACCGTAAACTAACGATACTTTATCAAGTACGTTAGAATCGTTCATTTCGTGGTAGAAATCGTTACCTTCACGTGTACGCTCACCAACACCAGCGAATACAGAGAAACCACTGTGCTCGATTGCGATGTTACGGATAAGCTCCATCATGTTAACGGTTTTACCAACACCAGCACCACCGAATAAACCAACTTTACCACCCTTAGCGAATGGACATACTAAGTCGATTACTTTGATACCAGTTTCTAACAATTCGTTAGACATTGATTGTTCAGCGTAAGCAGGTGCTGAACGGTGAATAGACCAACGATCTTGCTCGCCAATTGGACCAGCTTCATCAATTGGCTCACCAAGTACGTTCATGATGCGACCTAAGGTCTCAACACCAACAGGAACTTGGATAGCTTTACCTGTGTTTACTACATTCAGACCACGACGCAAACCGTCTGAGGTACCCATTGCAATAGTACGTACAACACCGCCACCAAGCTGCTGTTGAACTTCAAGTACTAAACCGTCAAGGTCACCTTCGGTTATGTTTAATGCGTCATATACCTGAGGTACAGCATCTTGTGGAAATTCAACATCCACAACTGCGCCAATGATTTGGACGACTTTACCTGTACTCATGTTTATTCCTCTTAATTTAAGTTAGCTAAACTTTGCTTAACTAACTTGTCTTTAAATTACGAAACTATTGTTACCTGGCTATATCTTCAGCTCAGGCTTACCCTACTGCAGCTGCACCTGCAACAATCTCACCCAATTCTTGAGTGATAGCTGCTTGACGCGCTTTGTTGAATACCAATTGTAAATCGTTAATTAGCTCACCAGCATTATCTGTTGCAGCTTTCATAGCAATCATACGGGCGGCTTGTTCACAAGCTAGGTTTTCAACCACGCCTTGGTATACCTGAGATTCAATATAGCGAACTAGTAACTGATCTAATAACGCATTAGCATCAGGTTCGTAAATGTAATCCCAGCGATGACTAATTTCTTCGTCATCTGATTTAGGTAAAGGTAACAATTGATCAATTGTTGGTTGTTGCGTCATCGTATTAACAAATTTGTTATATACCACGTACAACTTATCAATTTCACCGTCATCATAAGCTTTAAGCATAACCTTAACGCTACCAATTAAATCAGTAACTGAAGGGTTATCACCTAAGCCTGAAATTTGTGAAGTGATTTTAGCACCCATGCTTTTGAAGAATGATGTAGCCTTTGAGCCTACAATGCCAAATTCTACTTCGGCGCCTTCTTCCTGCTTTTGAGCAGCATCAGCTAGTACTTTCTTAAATAAGTTAATATTTAAGCCACCACACAAACCACGGTCAGTTGATACAACAATGTAGCCTACACGCTTAGTCTCACGTTCTTCCATATAAGGATGACGATATTCTAAGTTACCAAGCGCAATATGGCCGATCACATTTCGTATATTTGTTGCATACGGACGAGATGCTGCCATACAATCTTGCGCTTTACGCATTTTGCTGGCTGCAACCATTTCCATAGCATTTGTGATCTTTTGAGTGTTTTGTACACTCGCAATCTTGGTTTTTATTTCTTTACCAACGGCCATGACTCTTTCTCCGAAAAGGTTACTTAATTAAAGACTCGATTACCACGTTTGAGTTGACTTGAATGATTCAAGTGCTTTAGTCAAACCAGCTTCGATGTCTTTATCGTAGTTACCGCTTTCATTGATAGTAGCCATCAACTCAGCTTGCTCATTGTTCACATAAGTGTGTAATGCTTCTTCAAAATCAACAACTTTGTTGATTTCTACATCATTTAAGAAGCCTTTTTCAGCAGCGAATAATGAAACAGCTGTTTCAGCAATTGATAATGGGCTAAATTGCTTTTGCTTCATTAATTCAGTAACACGTTGACCATGCTCTAATTGTGCACGAGTCGCGTCATCTAAGTCAGAAGCAAATTGAGCGAAAGCCGCTAATTCTGCATATTGAGCAAGTGCTAAACGGATACCACCACCAAGTTTCTTGATGATTTTCGTTTGTGCAGCACCACCAACACGAGATACTGAAATACCAGCGTTAACAGCAGGACGAATACCCGCGTTAAATAAGTTAGATTCTAAGAAAATCTGACCATCGGTAATTGAGATTACGTTAGTTGGTACGAAAGCTGATACATCACCCGCTTGCGTTTCAATAATTGGTAATGCAGTTAAAGAACCTGTTTTACCTTTAACTTCACCATTTGTGAATTTCTCTACGTATGCTTCGTTAACACGAGCAGCACGCTCAAGTAAACGACTGTGAAGGTAGAAAACATCACCTGGGTAAGCTTCACGACCTGGCGGACGACGTAAAAGTAATGAGATTTGACGGTAAGCAACAGCTTGCTTAGATAAATCATCATATACGATTAACGCATCTTCACCGCGGTCACGGAAGTATTCACCCATAGAACAACCAGAGTATGGTGCTAAGTATTGAAGTGCAGCTGCTTCAGAAGCAGAAGCTACAACAACAATAGTATTTGATAACGCGCCGTGCTCTTCTAAGCTACGTACAACGTTAGCAACAGTTGATGCTTTTTGACCAACAGCTACATAAATACTCTTAATACCTGTGTTCTTTTGGTTGATGATAGCATCTAGTGCGATCGCTGATTTACCGATTTGACGGTCACCAATGATCAATTCACGTTGGCCACGACCAATTGGAATCATAGAGTCAATTGATTTAATACCAGTTTGAACTGGCTCATCAACTGATTTACGGTCGATAACACCTGGTGCAACAACTTCTACTGGAGAGAAGCCATCGTTATCAATTGGGCCCTTGCCATCAATTGGTTCACCTAAAGTGTTTACTACACGGCCTAAAAGACCACGACCTACAGGTACTTCCAAAATACGGCCAGTACCTTTAACTTTTTGTCCTTCAGCTAAATCAGCATAAGGACCCATCACTACCGCACCTACCGAATCACGGTCAAGGTTTAAGGCGATAGCAAAACGACTACCAGGAAGTTCGATCATTTCACCTTGCATTACATCGGCAAGGCCATGGATACGAATAATACCATCTGTTACAGAAACGATAGTACCTTCGTTACGAGCTTCGCTGACAACGTCGAACTGTTCAATACGATTCTTGATCAGTTCAGCGATTTCAGTGGAATTCAGTTGCATGCTCTGTTCCCTTATCTAAGATTGTAAAGTTGATGCTAAACGGCTCAGTTTACCTTTTACAGAGCCATCAATTACCATATCACCAGCTTGGATTAACAAACCTGATACGATACTTTCATCAATAATACAATTAAGCTTAACTTTACGTGCCAAGCGCTTTTCAAGCGCGGCGCTTAGTGTTGTTTTTTGCTCTGCCGTAACTTCTACAGCAGAGGTTACATCCACAGTGATTTCTTGTTCATATTCAGCTTTTAATTCGCTAAATTGCTCAAGAACTTGTGGTAGCACCAACAAACGTTCGTTTTCAGCCATCACTTTCAAGAAGTTTTGACCTTGGCTGTTTACTTGCTCACCACAAACATTAATAAATAATGCTTGTGCTTGCTCTACTGAAGTTCCACCAGATAAATAACCAACAATGGTTTCATCTTTAGCGACTTCAGCCGCAAATGTTAACTGGGCTAACCAGCTATCAACTGCGTTTGCTTCAACAGCAAATTCGAACGCTGCTTTAGCGTAAGGACGAGCGACAGTTGTCAATTCAGACATAGCTCTTTCCTCTTAAAGTTCAGCGACGAGTTTATCTAAAATGTCGCTGTGAGCAGCGGCATCTATTGAACGCTCGAGAATTTTCTCGGCACCGGCTACAGCAAGTACGGCAACTTGTGCACGTAGTTCTTCTTTAGCTCGGTTACGTTCAGTTTCAATTTCTGCATGACCAGCAGCTAAGATTCTTTCTTTCTCAGCTTGTGCTTTACCAGCAGCTTCTTCAACAATTTTAGCTTCATGCTTTTTAGCAGCATCTACAATAGATGCAGCTTCAGCTTTAGCTTCTTTTAATTGAGCAGTAGCTTTTTCTTGAGCAAGCTCAAGATCTTTAGCAGCACGGTCAGAAGCAGCAATTCCATCAGCAATAGTAGCTTGACGTTCTTCAATGGCACCGATAATTGGTGGCCATACATACTTCATACAAAAAATTACAAATACGACAAATGCGATTAATTGCCCAATCAGGGTCATATTAATATCCATTGTGCGTACCTCCTATTAATTCGCTATAAAAAAAGGGTTCTTAGCCTAGGCCAACAGCGAACAATAGGTATAAACCGATAGCAACACCGATCATAGCAATCGCATCGATAAGACCCGCTACGATGAACATTTTAACTTGAAGTTGAGGCGCTAATTCTGGTTGACGAGCAGCAGATTCTAAGAACTTACCACCTAAAAGACCAAAACCAATAGCGGTACCTAGAGCACCTAAACCGATTAGTAGAGCAACTGCGATAGCAATCATATTTTTCTCCGATATTTAAAAGTAAAGTTTAAAGTTAAAAATTTTATACATCGGGCTTCCTGCCCTTTTTACCCCGCGGGGCCGAATAAATTCGTTTAATTTGTTCCTAACAAATTAGTGGTCTTCGTGAGCTAAACTTAAATAAACTATTGTTAGCATCATAAAAATAAACGCTTGTAATGGGATTACCAACAAGTGGAATGCTGCCCATAAAAAGTGAATAGGTAATTGGAATAAACCAATAGTTGCAATAAGTAAGAAAATTAACTCACCTGCATATAAGTTACCAAATAAACGTAAAGCTAACGATAGAGGACGAGCTAACATCGTAACGGTTTCTAGCAAAAAGTTTACTGGGTACAAAGACCAGTGACCAAAAGGTTGAGTAGTTAGTTCTTTAATGAAACCACCTACACCTTTTACTTTGATTGAATAGTAAATAATTAGGATAAATACACCTAATGCTAAACCAAAGGTAATGTTAGGATCTGCAGTAGGAACTGGCTTCATGTAGATATCACCTAACTCCATACCAGTAGTCCAATGAATAAGATGTGGTAATAAATCTACTGGAACCCAGTCCATTGCATTCATTAGTAAAACCCATACAAAGATGGTTAAACTTAATGGCGCAATTAATGGGTTTTTACCATGGAATGTGCTTTTAACGCTATCATCCACAAAGCCCACGACCATTTCAACAGCACATTGCAACTTTCCTGGAACACCAGTTGTTGCTTTTTTTGCTACCGATCGAAAGATCATTAAAAAGACCAAACCTAAAAATATTGACCATCCCAAAGAATCTAAATGAACGGCCATAAAGCCTTCACCTACTTTCAAATTGGCAAGATGGTGAACAATATATTCTTGGCTGGTTAATTCAGCACCTGAAGACATATTAATTTCCCAATGATTAAAGTTTAAAAATAAAATCTTAACGGTTGCCGCTATAACTCAGTAGTAAAGGTGTTACTAAAGGTAAAGCCACAACAACACAAAACATACTTAAAAATGGAACAGGCAATAGCACTAAAAATTTGAAAGCGAGTGCAAATAACAAAGCTGTTAAACCCATTTTTAACTTAACGCCACTAAAAAAAGACTCCACGACTTCCTTCGATGACTGCGCTCCTGCAAACTTAAAAGCTTTATAGGCAAAAACACAATTTGGAATGATAACGACAAATCCGCCAACAAAAGCAGATTTAGCATAGTTAAAATCCCAGATATAACAAATTAAAAGCGAAAAAAACGAAACAATAATAATAGCTAACATATTCTGCTTAAAGGCAAATTCTCGACCTGCTCTTGTTAGACTATTTTTCATAGATAATTTTCAAAATTTAATACGAATTTGATCGTATAAATCTTCGTTTTTTAAAGTAAAAACTTTAACGCTAAAAAAGTTTGCGCAAGTATACTTAATCTGGCTTTTTTTGCAAGAAAATAGGGCATACAACGCCCTTTATTTGTGCGAATAATATATATTCATGTCATTAATGTCACATTCTATAAATATTCATATTTACTTGGGCACTATATAGCTAGAGTCCTGTGACAAATAGCAAACTACTTAGTATCACATATCTCTCTATATCACTCCCGCTGATCTTACCAGTTCATATTTACAAATTATTACCAGACTTGCTTAAGTTTCATGCAGTCTCATTTCTGTCAGTAAAACATTATCAATTAAGACATAGCTAGCTTTTAATTCTTAACTGAGCTAGCAGGCGTTAAAGAAGTTAATTTTCTCATTTAAATAATATATTGATACCTGATTCAACAAATACTGATTTAACGCTTTATTTTATATCTAAAGTCATTTAGTAAAAGAAATGCTTTATCACAACACATTAAAATTTAATCTCAGATATATATCACGATCTTTGCAAGTAAAAATGAGTACAGGAGAGAGGTCTCACAATGGTGCCATTTAGTGGACATAATATAAAACTCAAAAGTGATTGATTCATCATGACTTAGAGCTTAATAATAAACCTCTACGCTATTAATGAGTTCTAACAACATCAACCATACATACTGTCTCGCTTGTGCATTGAATAATTATGAGCTTAGCAATGTCCTACTCTCACATGGGCTTCTCGTGACATAAGCCACACTACCATCGGCGCT
>Ga0193960_1000729_pt1 | contig 13404 bp, 9 predicted proteins | sample FB_3_MG_FD_140338 | JGI IMG/M metagenome (GOLD analysis project Ga0193960, IMG submission 140338) | Microbial mat bacterial communities from the Broadkill River, Lewes, Delaware, United States - FB_3_MG | ecosystem: Environmental > Aquatic > Freshwater > River > Microbial mats | place: USA... | reverse complement strand
CACTTCATCATCTACGTTGATGTACTTCGCCATTGCTTGTAACGATTTCGCTGCGCTACTCACATCCTCAAGATCGATAGGCATCAAGATTCTTTTCATTATACCCTCACCCCATTTCCACGCTTGAACCACGTTTCCGTTGTAGGTACCCCATCACTAATAATAGTAACAGTATAGGAATCCACACTAGCTGCTTAGCAGGCCTCTCAGCTTTCATTTCTATCGATTTAATTTCCCAATCGAAATCTATTCCAGCCTTCTCAGCTTCACTCCCGAATGAGACCATATCTACAATCACTTTCCCTTCGTCTTGTTTAAGCAACAAACCAGCCTCGATCAAACGCTCTTCACCATTGCCGCTTCCAACTAAAGGCAGTTCTACCGTTTTCTCTACAAAATTACCATCGATAGTTTCTCCCGCCACATTTAGCCGTAGCAAACCAGGATCATTGGTATTTTCTGCTGCCGTGTTAATCGCGCTTGCAGGCAATATATCTAAGGGTGGATATACCTCATCCCACACCAAACCCGGCCTGAACATTAAGAGTGCGATTCCTAGTAAGAGCACTGTTTCATACCAACGGCTTTTCACTAACCAATACCCTTGAGTGGCTGCCGCAAATACCAACATAGCCACCAGCGCACCAAATACAGTCATTACTAGATGGAGAGGCCCTTCTATGCCAATCAAAATCAGTTCGGTATTGAAGATAAACATAAATGGCAATACCGCTGTTCGTATATCGTAGGTAAAGCCCTGAACACCCGTCCGAATTGGATCTGAGCGCGCAATCGCAGCAGCAGCAAATGCTGCCAAACCAACGGGCGGAGTATCATCCGCCAAAATACCGAAATAAAACACAAACAGGTGCACTGCAATTAAAGGCACAATAAGTCCGTGCTCCGCTCCCAAAGTAACGATGACCGGCGCCATCAACGTCGACACCACAATATAGTTAGCCGTTGTTGGCAGGCCCATTCCCAAAATCAGGCTGATAATGGCCGTAAACAGGAGCATCATGAATATACTTCCGCCGGATATAAATTCTACAAATTCGGTCATGACCAATCCGATACCTGTCAACGTAACGGTCCCAACAACAATGCCCGCTGCTGCCGTAGCGACACCAATACCAATCATATTCCTTGAGCCTGTCACCAATCCATTCAACAGATCTTCAGCACCATGTCTAACAGAACAAACCCATTCAGATTCTGCTCTATAGATGGATTTCAAAGGCTTATGTGTCAATACAATAAAAACCATGAACAGCGTTGCCCAAAAAGCCGACAAACCAGGCGAAAACCGTTCAACCGTTAAGCACCAAACCAATACCACCACAGGCAATAAAAAATAAAGCCCCGACTTTACCGTGGGCCCGGTTTCAGGCAACACGACAATTTCTGCATTTGGATCATCTAAAACCAAATCTGGAAATGACGCCGAATACCTTACTAAAAGCAGATACGTACCTAAAATCACTACACCGGCAATTACATAAGACCAATTTCCCATTAAAGACTTCGTCCAGCCAAGGCCGTAATACACAATCAAAGAAACGACACAAACCCCTAATGCGATAGCGAACCAGACCATCAACTTCTGAGCCAATGTTGCTTTATTATTTGTTGGCAAGCCCTTCATACCCGCTTTCATCGCTTCTAAATGAACGATATAAATTAAGGCTATATAAGAGATAAGTGCAGGTAAGATGGCATGCTGGATTACCTCAATATAGGAGATACCAACATACTCAACCATCAAGAACGCAGCGGCACCCATTATGGGAGGTGTCAGCTGACCGTTGGTTGACGCCGCAACTTCAACCGCTCCCGCTTTATACGCTGGAAACCCAACACGCTTCATTAAAGGAATCGTAAATGTACCCGTTGTCACCACATTTGCGATGGATGATCCCGACACCAATCCACTCAAACCAGAAGAGACAACAGCCGCCTTAGCAGGCCCACCTCTCATATGCCCCAACAATGAAAAAGCAACCTGAGTAAAATAGTTACCTGCGCCTGCCTTATCTAACAACGAACCAAACAAAACGAATAGAAATACAAATCCGGTTGATACACCTAAAGCAACGCCAAAAACCCCTTCGGAGGTCAACCACTGATGGGACATTGCTTTATTTAAGCTCGCTCCTTTATGCGAGATCACATCAGGCATGTAGGGACCAAGGAAGGTATATAGCAAAAACACACCAGCAACGACCATAAGTGGAGGTCCTAGTGCCCTTCGGGTAGCCTCTAAAAGCAATAACATCCCACATACGGCCACCGCCACATCAGCCGTAATTGGAGCACCCGCACGATCGGCAAGCTGCTGATGAAAAAGAACAAGATAACTAGCACTAAATGCCGCCAGTGACGCAAATAACCAATCTATCCAAGGAATCTTTTTTATTGATGATTTCTTAAACGCCGGAAATGCTGTAAAAGCCAAAAAGATTGCGAAACTAAGATGAATTGCCCGCGCTTGGCTATCATTGAAAACAGCAAAATCGAATATAAAAGGCAAAGGAGAGGCGTACCACAATTGAAACAATGCCCAGGCTAATGCAATAGCCCACAAAAACTTACCTGGCATACCATCTGGCGACCTCGCCCCCGAATCAGCCTGAGCCACCATATCTCTTACATCAACAGATTCGGTCTTTTCTATACCGCTATTAGCTTCAGCCACTTAATTCTCCGCCTGGCAACTTTATATCTATATATCCGATTTCAAATAGCAAAACGGGGACATAATGTCCCCGCTCAGGCATTAAACGCCCTTATAGCAGACCTGCTTCTTTATAATATTTCACTGCACCTGGATGCAGAGGAGCAGACAAACCATCTTTAATCATCTGTTCTTTCTTCAAGTTAGCAAAAGCAGGATGCAATTTACGGAAAGTATCAAAATTTTCGAACACCGCTTTCACAACTTCATAAACCACGTTTTCAGGTACATTAACAGAGGAAACAAAAGTGGCACCAACACCAAATGTTATCGCATCTTTATCATTTCCTCGGTACATACCCGCCGGAATGGTCGCTGTACGATAATAACTGTTGTCAACTATTAACTTTTCAACCGCTTTGCCGCCCACATTCACGAGCACGCTGTCACAGGAGGTAGTTGCTTCTTTAATTGCGCCGCTAGGATGACCAACGGTATAGATCATCACATCAATTTTGTTATCGCATAGCGCGCTTGCCTGCTCAGAAGCCTTTAATTCAGAAGTCAAAGAGAAGTCCTTAGCGGTCCATCCCTTAGCGGCCATTAGCACCTCCATCGTTCCGCGCTGACCTGAACCTGGGTTACCGATATTGACTCGTTTACCTTTAATATCATCGAAATTTTTAATGCCGCTATCTGCTCGCGCAACAACGGTGAATGGCTCTGGATGAACAGAAAAAACCGCTCGCAAATCTTTATTAGCCCCTGCATCTTTAAACTTACTGGTGCCATTGTATGCATGGAATTGCCAATCAGATTGCGCAACCCCCATATCCAATTCACCAGCACGAATAGTATTTAAGTTATAAACAGATCCCCCCGTAGACTCTACGGAACAACGAATACCATGGGCTTTTCGATTTTTATTAACCAAACGACAGATTGCACCCCCTGTTGGGTAATATACGCCTGTAACGCCACCGGTTCCGATGGTAATAAATTCCTGCGCAGAAGCTGCGGTTGAGCCCCCCATCGCCGCCAAGCCAACGCCTACCGCCAACAAACTAGAGGTTACCGTCTTACGAAATGTCATAACTAACTCCTTGGATTGTTTTTATAATCAACATCAATCACAAATATGTCGTATTGGTTTTTATCAGTTTAAGACTAGACCTATTTCTAAACGCTTACCAAATATCGCTTATTAAAGATCCCCAATCGATCATTATCAGTATCACCCTCCTCTATCACACGGCAACGCGATTTAACGACTAATAATTACGAATAAGCAATTTTGGATGAATACCCTAAAATATTGCTTTAAAACAGGCTTTTTCTCGGTAGAAAACCCTATTTAAGCCAATGAAATTTAATGTTTTTTGAACAGAATCTTAAAGAAACAATTCCTCACATTTAACGAGGGAAAAATACAATAGCCGGACACTTGCTCCGCTGAACAGCTAAAGTTAGAGTTAATTCAGAATCATATAACTCTTGGAAGAATCACTATGTACGAAATCCCAAATCTCCAGAGCAGTGATAGTAAACCTAGCGCAATTGCAGTTCTTACCAGCGGAGGCGACTCTCCAGGAATGAACCCTGCAATAAGGGGAGTCGTAAGAGCGGCGCTTCACCAAGGGATTAAAGTTTACGGCGTTAACAAAGGCTATAGTGGGCTTATCATCGGTGATATGGCTGAGATGGATTCAGCGTCAGTCACCAATATTGTTCAACGCGGCGGAACACTGCTCAAAAGTGATCGCTGCCTCGCCTTCAAAGATCCCGCGGTAAGGCACCAAGCGGCTGAGGTCCTTAAAGAAAAAGGAATTGAAGGGCTCGTTGTTATTGGTGGTGACGGCTCGCTCACTGGCGCACACCTACTCACTCAGGAAAATGATATTAAGGTGATTGGGCTGCCAGGAACTATTGATAATGATATTTACGGTACTGACGACACCATAGGCTTTGATACTGCCGTCAATACTGCATTGGAAGCTATCGACAAAATACGCGACACCGCACTATCGCACGAAAGTTTATTCTTAGTTGAAGTTATGGGCCGCAACTCAGGATTTATAGCAACTCACGTGGGGATAGCATGTGGTGCGGAAATGATTATCGCGCCGGAATACGAGATAAAAGCAGAGTCCATCTGCTTCCAGCTCACCAACAATCGCCTACAAGGAAAAGGCTCCAGTGGCATCATCGTCGTCGCCGAGGGCCCTAAACCCGGACTAACGACTCACTTAGCTAAACAATTAAACCAACACCAATTTGAACCTAAGGTATGCATTCTCGGACATATTCAACGAGGAGGTAGCCCATCCGGTCACGATCGTGTTTTAGCATCTTGCCTAGGTGCGTCCGCTATCGATTACTTATGCGCAGGTTTTAACGATGTGATGATTGGTGTCCGAAATGGAAGAATCACAGAAACACCACTCCACCAGATTATTGAAAAAAATAAAAAATTAGACAATCGGCTATTCGAACGAGCACAACTCTTACACAAATGAGATATCGACCGATTAATATACTCGATGATAACTATGCTCGATGAAAACAATGATTCATGCAGTCTCCCGATGACGCGAATTGGCAACAACGCTCTAGATGATCTTTATAGATCTAAAGCCATGAATACCGACATCACCTCCGATACGGCTCAGATTGCAGTCATCAAACAGCTACAGCACTGCCTTGACGCACTTAACACCCAGCCAACCTCAACATTAAAAAAATGGCTTCACGAACGACAAGCTAAACGCAACAAGCCATCTTTAGGCGTTTATATATGGGGGCCTGTAGGAAGAGGCAAAACCATGCTTATGGATCTGTTTTGCCAATGCCTAAACACAAAGAGCTATTTAAGACTACATTTTCATCGTTTTATGGAGATGATTCATCAACAACTATATATTCATTCTGGCGAAGCAGACCCACTTAAGCATATCGCGAAAAAATTGAGCGAACAGTATGACGTCATCTGTTTTGATGAGTTTTTTGTTTCTGATATTGGTGATGCGATGCTCTTAGGTCGCCTATATCAGGCTCTCTTCGATCAAGGCACCTTTATTATAAGCACCTCAAATACAGAACCGTCACAGCTTTACTACGATGGTCTGCATCGTGATCGTTTTTTGCCAACAATTAAACTGATCTACAGTCGGATGCAATCTATCCATTTAGATAGCGGTATAGATCACCGTCATCGCACACTAACCCATCAAAAAGCCTTTTTTGTATCCAACGAAAAAGCCCTAGCACGCATTTATAATCAACTGACGGCTCATCATTTAGAAAATCACACCACGAAAGAGGTTCTGCTCAGTAATCGAAAGATTCGCTGTAACGCAAGACAAGGAAAGACCATCTGGTTTAATTTCTCTGATTTATGCCAAGGGCCTAGATCATCACGAGACTACATCGAACTCGCATCTGACTATCAACATATCATTTTAAGTGAGGTTCCCCAGTTCAAAGGGAGCAAAAGGGAACAGATAAAAGCCAGAGGTACAGAGGACGGAAGCGGGGAACTGAACACAACCGGTTTGAGAAATGTAACTCAAAACAACCTTGATGATGCAGCAAGGCGCTTTATTAGCTTAGTAGACGAATTATACGACTGCCAAGTCAATCTGTTTATCAGCGCCCATTGCGAAATGGAGCTGCTTTATCAGGGGGAGTTACTATTCCATCCGTTCAAGAGAACACTCAGCCGACTACATGAGATGTCTTCAGCTGAATATCAAAAACTATCTATTGAACTAATTAGCGAACAAATGGATTACTCTGCATCTCAACACCAAAGGTTGAACTTGGCCCATGACCAGGGATGAATTCCACAGCCTCACCCAAAGGAAACAGCTTATTTTTAATTGATGAGATTAGTTCCTGGTGATCCCCTTGCGGAAAGTCCGTTCGGCCAATCGAGCCATGAAACAGCACATCTCCCACTAATGCCATTTGATCATCTTTGTTGTAAAAAACAACATGTCCTGGCGTATGCCCTGGGCAATGAACGACATCAAAAGAGCTATCACCTACTTGCACCTTATCACCATCATTCAACCAACGATCGGGTGTAAAACCTTCACAGGGAGGAAAATTAAACATGGCACATTGCTGCGCCATGCCATCAATCCAAAATTGATCACCCTGATGCGGCCCTTCAATTGGCAAACCAACGCTCTCTGCTAATTCAGCAGTCCCTCCCGCATGATCAATATGAGCATGAGTCAACATTATTTTCTCAAGCGTAACCCCCTCCTCTTCCACCGCTTTCAATATGCGATCCAAATCGCCACCGGGATCAACAACGGCCGCTTTTTTTGTATTTTCACACCAAAGCAAAGTGCAATTCTGCTGAAAAGGAGTAACTGGAATAATACGATATTTCATATTGATCTCTATGATATTCAAGAGTGAATCGCCATTATATCAGGAGAATTAATCGCATTCGATTGATCCAGTCAGCTTAAATAGAGCCCCAAAAACTATAATGAGTACCTTATTCTTATCCTAGAGGGCTTGTTTTCCTGACACTTTCTATTCACAGTGTTTAAAAATCTGGAAATAGAACCTCATCAGATCAGCTAAACACTACCCCTTTAAGTAAAGGTAATAGAGCAACGATTATGAAAAAAAATAAACATGAAGCAGAATTAGTTAAAGAAGCATTGCGCGTGGGTGCCGTATATTTTGAAAAAAGAGGGGCGGGAAAATTTGAAGCAACAGATAGCGCTTCAAACAAATTAACAGCGATCTACCGCTTACTTGTTCAAGATGGCCTTATACAAGCCCTTGCAAAGGACCAAGATAACGAGATCAACATGAAGCACAAGCTAGCACTTTGGATGGAAAGACAACTACCTGAAGGGCATCCATTAAAGCAAAAATAGACAGACTCTCTTTCGGTAGCCCAGCCATCCACTTGGGATCTGTGACATTGCGCCCCAAGATTTCTCATGGTTTGCCATTATCGAGAGAGGATCTATTCGCTGGAATACGGCTAAACAGCTTTGCCTAAACACATAGATTCCTTCTAAGCATTCAGACTCTGTTCAGCCTAGATACAATATTAGCAGCAATATCTATGTTTGCTATATACAGTTTTGGAATTAAGACTAATGGCAATACCAACTAACTCATTATATTCGTTGCCTACTCTATCCTTTCAATACTAATATCTCTGTATAAGCTCAGCATTAATGAGGCAGTACCCTAATGAATTTTGAAGAAAACGAAATATCCCCAAGTAGCAGGACTGACTTTCTAGAGTGTCTTCGTCTGATTGAGCGACTACACCGCCGCATCCTTGATATTTTAAAATTTCGTTTAGAAGCCTTAGGCTATGTTGATATCAATAGTGTTCAAGCACTTCTACTGCACAACATTGGCGATAGAGAGATGACTGCTGGAGAGCTAAGAACTCGAGGCTACTATCTTGGATCAAACGTGTCTTACAACCTAAAGAAGATGGTAGGCAATGGTTATATAAAGCAGGAACGCTCCGAGCACGACTTACGTTCAGTCAGAATCAAACTTAGCCAAAAAGGCCTAGCCATCCACACCCTTATCGCAGAGCTATTTGATCAACATCTTGAACTTATTAATGCGGAACAGCTCATCCAAGATAGCGAACTGAATACGCTACGCTCTCAACTAAGACAGTTAGAAACATTCTGGGACCAGCAAGTGAGTTGCTACTAGATTCAAGCAAACGGGCTCAAGCGATCGACTTCTGATTCAAGATATCCGTGCAATGGTTTTCCGCAAACTGCTCGATTGGCTCGGGACGCCCAAATAGATAGCCTTGAAATGAATCACACTTCCTTTGATTAAGAAAATCAACCTGCTCTTCATATTCGACACCTTCGGCGATCACATTCAGCCTAAGATTTTGTCCCATCGCAATAATTGTCTGCACGATTTCTGCATCATCAGAATCCGTTGCTATATCTCTAATAAAAGAACGATCAATTTTTATTTGATCTAATGGCAAACGCTTTAAATGCAGCAGTGAAGAATAGCCTGTACCGAAATCATCTAGGGCGAAGCGAATACCTAAATCTCGTAAGCGCTGCATTTTCTCAATCGTATCCTCAATATCGATCAGCACTAAGCTTTCCGTTAACTCCAGCTTCAAAAGATTAGGATCAACACCATACATATCGATACAGCTTTGCACTTCCTCTACAAAATTTTCTTGGCAGAACTGTCTCGCACTCACATTCACCGCTAATGATAGATGTTTGGTCGCGACGTCATCCTGCCATAACTGTAGCTGCAGACATGCCCTACGCAATACCCAATCACCTATAGGCACAATCAACCCTGTATTTTCAGCCAGAGGGATAAATTCAGCGGGAGAGACAACCCCTCTTTGCGGATGAACCCAACGGAGCAAAACCTCAGCCCCGATTAAAGTATCGCCATGATACTGGGCCTGAAAGTAGAGCGTTAATTGCTTTTGCGGTAACGCCTTTCGTAAATCGGCTTCTAATTCAGTCAATGTACACAAGGTTTTTTCTGCATCAGGATCAAAAAACTTATAGGTATCTTTTCCTGACTCTTTTGCCTGATACATGGCCATATCCGACCGTTTCATCACTTCATCTGTACTATCATCTGCATTGAACAGCGCCACACCGACACTACAGGAGCTGTGATGAACGCCTCCCTCTAGCACGAACTCGCCATGCAGAGACGAAATAACCTTTGATACAATCTGCTTTACCTGAGAGATAAGTGCTGTCTCATCCACGCCAAGGTTTTCGAGGATGATAATAAATTCATCTCCCCCTAATCGCGCTACCATATCAGCATTGCGAACACACCGACTTAAACGCTTGGCCACCTCAACAAGCAGCTGATCACCCAGATCATGACCTTTGGTATCGTTTAAATTTTTAAAATTATCAAGATCAATAAATAAGACCGCGCCTAACTGTTTTGTTATACGCGCTGAATGTAGTGCACTGTCCAACCTTTCTTGCAACGAACGACGATTAGGCAAACCTGTAAGGGCATCATAAAAAGCCAATTTATGGATGTCCGCTTCATCTTTCTTCCGCTGAGTAATATCAGTGAATGCGCCAACATAGTTGGTAATTCCACCAGCTTCGCTTTGTACTGCGGTGATAGTCAGGTACTGCGGATACAGTTCACCTGATTTTCGCTTATTCCAGATTTCACCTTGCCAATAATTGTGATCTTTAAGGCTTTTAGCCATGTCGAGATAAAACGCTTCCTGATGCTTGCCTGATTGCAATACAGCAGGCGTCTGCCCTACAACCTCCTCCGAGTTATAGCCAGTCACGCGAGTAAAGGCATTATTAACACGTAAAATCCTATGCCGCTCATCTGTAATCAGCATCCCTTCTTGTGAATCAAATGCTGTCGCGGCTATATGTAACTCTTGCTCTGCTTTTTTTCGTTCACTGATATCTCGCGAAAGAACAATAAAACGCTCAGGTTGTTCACCAACCGCCTGCTTCTTCGATACAGACAGCTCAAACTCACCATCTCTATCACCAATTGGCAAAAAAACCTGAACACCTCTAGAGACGTTTTCTTTTTGCGCTACTCTTAATGCTTCAATTACTTTCGTAGCTGACTCATAAGGCATAACATCAAAAACCGTATTTCCCAAGAGTTCCTCTTCTGGCGCCACCAAATCATCCTTAGATGCGGTATGGCAAGCGTAATAACGACCATTAATATCCATCTCAAACAACAAATCAGGAATCGCCGCAAACGTTGCTTCTAGCTTCTGCATAGACAGTGTACTTCTATGCTCACTTTCTCGTAGCGCCTGCACCGTTTTCCTACGCTCAAATTGGTGCGACAAAAGCACACCCAACGCTACGGTCGCTAACGGGAAAAGCAACATAATCGGAAGGAAAATACTGTTGAAAACTTTATCATATGCGGCATCTGGCAGTGCAAATAGGCATAGCATCATAGCGCTATGAACAACCACCCCCCATCACATAAAGCTCACTCCACTTTATTGGAATGTCACCCCCTACACTCACTTGATGACGCCAACGAAAAAACAGTCCAATCATAACGGAAGTTGGAATGATCAATACACCAGCAAGTGCCCCTTGCCCTCCTTCAAACAATCGAAAGCAGATGGTCATTGCTGCTGCGATGGCTGAAGGAATAACACCGAAAAAGAGCCCTGAAACGGACAATAAAATAGAGCGCGCATCAATAATAACCCCACTCACAAGAGAGAGAGGCATCGACATAATCGTTATGCCGATCAAACCAATCAATAAGCCCGCAACACATTTAGGCCAAAAAGACAGACCCGTTCTTCTAATTGAAAAAGCATCATAAAGCACGCCCATAGCCAGCAAGAGCGCAACGTTATTTACCAGAGTGATAAAGGTTGTACTATTCATAACCCTTTCATACCGCCCAACCGGTTGGTAAGAAAAACGCAAGAATGTTGTAAAAAAGAGTATATGACATTGATGCACAGGCAGATGATTGGAATAGTGCATTAAATGCTAAACACTCACACGTCACATCGCTATAGGCAGATAGCTTAAACACACACAAAAACTATTGATATAGATCAACAAGAGAACAACTGTGTGCTTTATGTACTTAGCTCATGCCTTGGAGTCATCGCCTTTTTTCTTTTGAGCTTCACTATATTGCTCATCTAATTGACCATATTGCCTTTGATACGCTTCCGGATCGGAGCGCCATAATCGATATAACTTACGATCATGTGCAGCCATTGGAGGCGGATTCTCACGTCGGCGTTTAAGCGCATTAAGCGTGACGGGAATAAAAGCAAATAGAACCAACAGAGTGACCAATAAGTACTTAAGTAATTCCTCTGTCATCTGTCCCCCTCTTGAAATAAAAAAGCCGCTTAGAAAAGCGGCTTTAAGATACAGTTAATATTATACCTTATGGTAAATTTCTGCACCGCTATCTTTGAACTCAGCGGATTTTTCTTTCATACCCTGATCAGCGGCCGCTTGCATGGCAGCAACCTCGGTATCATCAAGGTTACGTACTTCTTGTGATATTTTCATGGAACAAAACTTAGGTCCACACATAGAACAGAAGTGCGCAACTTTAGCGGACTCTTTCGGCAAGGTTTCATCGTGATAAGAGCGCGCAGTATCAGGATCAAGACCAATATTAAACTGATCTTCCCAACGGAACTCAAAGCGCGCTTTAGACATCGCATTATCACGAATCTGTGCACCCGGATGCCCTTTGGCTAAATCAGCGGCATGAGCCGCAATCTTGTAAGTGATAATACCGGTTTTAACATCATCCTTATTTGGCAAGCCCAAATGCTCTTTAGGCGTTACGTAACAAAGCATCGCACAGCCATACCAACCGATCATCGCCGCACCAATCCCCGATGTGATGTGGTCATAGCCAGGCGCGATATCCGTCGTCAATGGGCCAAGCGTATAGAAAGGCGCCTCATGACACTCCTCTAACTGCTTATCCATATTTTCTTTGATCATATGCATAGGCACATGACCCGGACCTTCAATCATCACCTGTACATCATGCTTCCAAGCAACTTTAGTTAACTCACCCAAAGTCTCTAGTTCTGAGAATTGCGCTTCATCATTAGCATCATAAACAGACCCTGGGCGCAGACCATCACCTAACGAAAAGGAAACATCGTATGCCTTACAGATCTCACAAATCTCTTCGAAATGCGTGTATAAAAAGTTTTCTTCATGGTGCGCTAGACACCATTTCGCCATAATTGAGCCTCCACGAGAAACAATACCCGTCATACGTTTCGCCGTCATTGGAACGTAACGTAACAAGACACCTGCGTGAATGGTAAAATAATCCACTCCCTGCTCAGCTTGCTCAATTAATGTATCTCTGAACACTTCCCAGTTTAAATCTTCAGCAACGCCATTTACCTTTTCTAACGCTTGGTAAATCGGCACAGTACCGATTGGCACAGGCGAATTACGCATGATCCACTCACGTGTCTCATGAATATTTTTACCTGTCGATAGATCCATGATCGTATCGGATCCCCAGCGAATTCCCCAGGTCATTTTTTCAACTTCTTCCTCAATAGATGAGGTCAACGCTGAATTACCGATATTACCGTTAATTTTCACCAAGAAATTGCGGCCAATAATCATCGGCTCTACTTCTGGATGATTAATGTTTGCCGGTATGATTGCACGCCCTTCTGCCACTTCCTTCCGTACAAATTCAGGGGTAATTTCATCCGGAAGCTTAGCGCCAAAGCTATGCCCTGGGTGTTGCTGAGCAACAACATTACCTTCAGCTTTAGCTTTAGCCAGCTTCATATTTTCACGAATGGCAATATATTCCATTTCAGGCGTGATAATGCCCTTACGCGCATAATGAAGCTGCGTTACATTCGCGCCGTCTTTTGCTCTCAATGGCTGACGCGTTAATTCAAAACGTAAGTTATCTAACCTAAGATCCTGCTCACGCACACGACCATATTCAGAACTTAACCCAGCTAACTGTTCAGTATCGCCACGCTCTGCAATCCAATTTGCTCGTAGTGGTTCCAAACCTTTACGAACATCAATGTTGGCATCAGGATCGGTATAAGGCCCGGACGTATCATAAACATATAAAGGGTCATTCTTCTCCCCACCCATATCGGTAGGAGTATCATCTAGCGTAATTTCACGCATAGGTACACGAATATCTGGACGTGAACCTTCCACATAAACTTT
>Ga0193960_1000728_pt1 | contig 13422 bp, 11 predicted proteins | sample FB_3_MG_FD_140338 | JGI IMG/M metagenome (GOLD analysis project Ga0193960, IMG submission 140338) | Microbial mat bacterial communities from the Broadkill River, Lewes, Delaware, United States - FB_3_MG | ecosystem: Environmental > Aquatic > Freshwater > River > Microbial mats | place: USA... | reverse complement strand
TCCATTCCGAACAGAGAAGTTAAGCCCAATTGCGCCGATGGTACTGCAGAGATGTGGGAGAGTAGGTCGATGCCGACATTACAAAAGAGTTGTGAGTTTTCTCACGACTCTTTTTTTGTATATAATAGTTTGGGATTTTGATTATATATTCTGCAGAATTATAAATCTTCTTTTGAGAATTAATTAAATAGAAAAAGAACCGTCTGGCGGTTCTTTTTTAATATTTAGTTTGTTTTAAACTCATATTTTAATTCGGCAATCTATTCATTAGCTTTTACAATTTTTTCTTTAAGGATATCTTTAAATTTACTGACATCATCTTTTAATTAATTATCACCGACTGCTAATATCTGAGCAGCAAGAATACCAGCATTCATAGCACCGTTAATGGCAACAGTAGCTACTGGAATACCTGGAGGCATTTGTGCAATAGCAAGAAGGGCATTCATCCCATCAAGACTTGCATTGATTGGGACACCAATTACAGGAATAGGAGTCATGGCTGCAAAAACACCTGGAAGGTGAGATGATTTTAAATGAAATAGTTCGTGCTTTTATCTAATCATCGATATGTTTAATTTAAGACTAGATGTTTTAATTTAGGTGATAAAGAGAGTAAAGACCAATAAGGGCTTTATGTTGTTCTATAAACACAAAACGCCTCTGAATAATTAAATCCAGAGGCGTTTGTATTATTTATATAAATAAATGTTTCCTATCCACACTTTGAAGAACCACAATCTGTACATATCAGACAACCTTCTTGGTAGATTACTGAGTCAGCTCCACAGTTCTCACACTTGATTCCATTTGCTTTTGTCCCATCAGAAATATATTTCTTAAGAGATCTTTCAACTCCATTCTTCCATGAACTAATACTTTCACTATCAAATTGAAGTCCAGAAATAAGTTTAACAACTTGTTCAACTGGCATTCCTTGGCGAAGTACGCCAGAGATAAGCTTAGCGTAGTTCCAGAATTCTTTGTTGAATTTATATGATAATCCTTCTACTGTTGTTTTAAAACCACGTTTATTACAAAATTGGAAGTCATATCTAGAATTTCCGTCTTGGTCTTTGCTTTTTACAATAGTTCCAGAATTAACTGATTTAGGAAGTAATATTCCTTCTTCATCGTCAGCTATACCTGTAAAGACTTCGTATGGTTTGCCGTTGTATAGACCAATGAATGCAATCCATTTTTCTTTATTGTTTTGGAATCTAACAATCTCAGCTTCCAGTTCAACAGGTCTTTTAGAAGGAAATTTATTTAGTTCATCATCTTTCTTTTTATCTTTAGATACAAGAACTCCTGCACGTGAACCATCTCTATAAACAGTTACTCCTTTACACCCAGATCTCCATGCCTCAACATATAAATCTCCAACAAGACTCTCAGACACGTCATTAGGAAGGTTAACAGTAACAGATATAGAGTGATCAACCCACTTCTGGATAGCTCCTTGCATATGGACTTTAGCTACCCAATCAATATCATTAGAAGTAGCCTTATAATATGGAGATTTAGCAACAAGCTTATCAATTTCCTCATTAGTGTAACGTTTTGCAGGGTCATATCCATTTGCTTCCATCCAAGTAACAAATTTGTGATGGAAAACGATATACTCTTCAAAGCTATCTCCAACTTCATCAACAAAATCAATTCGAACATTTTTGTCGTTTGGATTAACTTTACGTCTTCTCATGTATACTGGCATAAATACAGGTTCTATTCCAGATGTTGTTTGAGTCATTAATGAAGTTGTTCCAGTAGGAGCAATTGTAAGACAAGCAATATTACGTCTTCCATATTTCTCCATGTCTTTTGCTAGATTAGCATCAGCTTCTTTAAGTCTATTTATGAAAGGATTGTTAGACTCTCTTTGAGTATCGTAGATAGCAAAAGCACCTCTATCTTTTGCAAGATATACAGAAGAACGGTATGCTTCAATTGCAATCGTTTTGTGTATTTGAACAGAGAAGTCTGTAGCAGAATCAGTACCATAAGTTAGTCCCATTGCAGCAAGCATATCACCTTCAGCAGTAATACCAACACCTGTTCTACGGCCTTCCATAGCTTTATGCTTAATGTTTTCCCATAGTTTAATCTCAACTCGTTTTACTTCCTCGTCTTCAGGATCCGTTTTCACTTTAGCAATAATAGCATTAATCTTTTCAAGTTCAAGATCAATAATATCATCCATTATTCTTTGAGCATATCCAGTATGTTTTTTGAATAATTCAAAGTTGAATGTTGCTTTGTCAGTGAATGGATTCTCAACGTAAGAGTATAAATTAATAGCTAGTAGTCGACAGCTATCGTAAGGACATAATGGAATTTCACCACATGGATTTGTTGACACGGTTGTGTATCCTAAGTCAGCATAACAATCAGGAACAGATTCTTTGATTATAGTATCCCAGAATAAGATTCCAGGTTCTGCAGATTTCCAAGCATTGTGAACAATCTTGTTCCAAAGTTTATTTGCATCTACATTTTTAGTCTTAGTTGGATTTGTTGATTTTATAGGATATTGTTGAGTATACTCACTTTTATCAACGACAGCTTTCATAAAGTCATCATCAATCTTAACAGAAACATTAGCTCCTGTTACTTTTCCTTGTTCCATTTTTGCGTCAATGAAACTTTCTGAATCAGGATGTTTGATAGCAACACTAAGCATTAAGGCACCACGACGGCCATCTTGAGCAACTTCTCGAGTTGAGTTTGAATATCTTTCCATAAATGGAACGATACCTGTTGATGTAAGCGCTGAATTTTTTACAGGAGATCCAGAAGGTCTGATATGTGAAAGGTCATGTCCCACGCCACCACGTCTCTTCATTAATTGTACCTGTTCTTGGTCAATTTTCATGATTCCTCCATAAGAGTCAGATTCTCCATTATTACCAATTACAAAGCAATTAGACAAAGAAGCGACTTGAAAATCGTTACCGATACCAGTCATTGGGCCACCTTGAGGAACAATATATTTAAAATCTTTAAGAACAGAGTAGATCTCTTCTTCAGATAGAGGATTTATGTAGTTTTTTTCTATCCTAGCAATCTCAGATGCAAGACGTTTATGCATGTCATCTGGAGTTGTTTCGTAAATATTACCATACGAATCTTTAAGGGCATACTTATTAACCCAAACTCTAGCAGCAAGCTCATCTCCTTTAAAATATTTAAGTGATGCTTCGAAGGCATCCTCAGTCGAGTAAAGTTTCATGTTTGCTTTTTCTTTTTGTTTATTCTCAACTAGTTCCATACTAATGCTTTATTATAAATAATGTGTCTTCTTATTACTGCTGCAATTTAGAAATACTTTTATTTATAGCAATGAGATTATTAGTATTTTTATTAACTTTCTTGTTGAATTAAAGTGGAAAGTTGTCTGTTTTGAGCACTTAAGTCTCTCGTAATAAGAAGGTTGAATTATTTTGATTTGTTGAAAGTTTTCCAAAAGTATAATTTGAAGCTGTTTTTAATGTATGAAAAAGTATTTAATAATCAAACTATATTGATTGATTATTGACAAAAAGTTATTAACAATTTGTTAGAAAGTATTTATACCAATAGGTCAATAATTGTTGTTGTTTTATGTTAATCTTTATTTTAATTTATTCTGTTTTTATACATTAGATATATAAATGTAGAGTTAAACTTTATATATTAGTGTAATAATTACATATTAACAAACAATATAATAATGAGTATTGCAAGAAAGATAAATAAAGCTCTAAGTGTTGAAGCTCTTGAGAAACATAGATTACAACTACAAAGAGATTATTCTGATATTTTAGATTTTCAAGAAACAGATATGTTTGTTGAGTTTAATGAATTAGATGTAATTATTAATTCTAATGATTTTATCAATAGTAAAAGACAGGTGGAGAAGCTGTCATATAAGAAGAGTGAGATATGTCATGATGAGAAATTATTTAAAAGTTTATCTTCTAATAAAAAAATTATTACATACTTGAGAGTTAAAGATTCAGATATCTTTAAAGAGTATACAAGTTTTTCTAATTCAGAGTTACATGTTGAATTGAACGGAATAAAAGATGCTAAACCAAAAGACCTAAGTCAGGAAGATAAGGAACGCATGTCTCGTTATTTCTTGGACGAGAAGATTAAAGCTTTGTACGAATTCGAAAAAAGTAAAGATTATAGAATATATAAGGAAATAGAGAATTCTCAAGTATTAAGAGAGTATTGTGATATAAGAGAAAAAGTACATACAGATGATTTTATAAAAGAAAGAGATTTCTTATTGAATAAGGATAGATACAAAACTACAAATGATTATGCGCTTTTAAAGAAGTATAATGACTATTTAGGAATGGAGGTAGTTAAGAAATATCTGAAATATAAAGATACGGATTCTTTGAATTTTATACAGAACTGGGATTTGAGCTTTGAAGATAGTTTTAATGATGGAAAACTAGATCCTAAAAAATGGACTTGTGTTGTTAATAGAGCAAAAGATATAATGAATTCAAATTTCTCATTAGATGGGGATAGGCATTTTTTTACTGATGGAGGAAATGTTTCTCTTAGAGGAAACAAATTATGTATCACAACTAAGAAAGAAGATGTGGAAGGGGTTAGGTTTGATTCTTCTATTGGGTTTAAGAAAGAGATGTTTAAATATAGTTCAGGTGTACTTAGTTCACAGGGATTGTTTTCGCAAAAATATGGAAAGTTTGAGGCAAAGATAAAGTTTGGTAATATGGCAGTTAATCAATGTTTTTGGTTGGCAGGAGAAAATTCTGTACCTCATATTGACATCGTGAAGACTCAGTCACATAAAAAAGCTCTTTGTTCTTTAATTGCAGAAAAGAGTATGCTTAACTCTGAGAAAATCAATAAAATTGATTTTACAAAGGATTTCTACATATTTACTTTAATATGGTTACCTAATAAAATAGAATGGAGAATTAATGATATTGTAGTGTGGGAGCAGATTGAAAATATTCCTTCAGAGCCAATGAGTTTATTTTTTGCAAACACATTGTATAAAGACTTTAAGAATGAAGAAGTAAGTATGTGTGTTGATTGGGTTAAGGTTTATGATATAGCTCAAGAATAGTATTTTAAGACATCATTAATGATAGAATCAGGGACAATATTAGTAATACTCTTGTCCTTTTTTATATTCTCTCTAATCTCAGTTGATGAGATATTTTTAAGAATCGCATCTAGTTTGAAGATGTTTGGGTGAGAAATACTAAGTTCCTTAGATCCTGTTCTTGGATATACAATTAGTTTAAATTCATCAAGAATTTTATTGTAGTCTCGCCATTTGTTAAAGATATCTAGGTTATCTCCTCCAATGATAAGATGAAAAGAATCTTTAGGATGTTTATTTTTAAGTTTTAAAAGAGTCTTGTATGTATATGATGGTCTTGGTAATGAAAATTCAATATCACATACTTGCATATTATCTATATTCTTGACAACTTTTGTAATCAGTTTAAGTCTTAGTTGTTCATCAAGTAAATTGATATTCTTTTTTAGAGGGTTTTGAGGAGAAACAACAAACCATACCTCATTGCAAATCTTGCTCTTAAGAATATGATTTGCAATGTGTATGTGTCCATTGTGAATAGGATTGAATGATCCAAATAAGAGAGCTATATCCATTTATTTATTAAGAAATGCTGTTAGAATTTTTTTTGTGTTCTGAATAGCCTCTTTAAGCTGATCATTAACAATAATAGTATCAAATTTATCTGCAAAAGTCATTTCAAACTCAGCCTTATTAATGCGTTTTTGAATAGTTTCTGCAGAATCTGTACCTCTTCCAATTAGTCTGTTTTGTAGCTCTTCAATTGATGGAGGTTTGATGAAAATGGCAATGGCATCATCTTGAAATAGTTTCTTGATATTTAATCCACCAACAACATCTATATCAAATATGATGTTATGTCCTTTAGATGTGATTCTTTCAATTTCGCTATTTAAGGTTCCGTAGAAACATCCTTTATATACTTCTTCCCATTCAAGAAATTCATTATTCTGAATCTTATTGTGAAAATCATTTACATCGAGGAAGTAGTATTCTTTACCATTCTGTTCTTCACCCCTAGGAGCTCTGCTAGTTGCAGATATAGAAAATTCCAATTTGTATGAATCGTCTTTTAGAAGTTCATTGACAATTGTAGATTTTCCTGAGCCACTTGGAGCAGAAAATATTATAAGCTTACCCTTAGTCATTAGTATAATAATTAAAGTACATTAAGAATCTGTTCCTTAATCTTTTCAAGTTCGTCTTTCATTTGAATAACTAACTTCTGGATTTCAGTGTCGTTGGCTTTTGAACCAAGAGTGTTTATCTCTCTTCCAATTTCTTGAGCAATAAAACCTAGTTTCTTACCAGCAGTTTCATCTGTTTTAGCAGTCTCAATAAAATATTCACAGTGTTGAGCTAGTCTAACTTTTTCTTCAGTGATATCGAATTTCTCAAGGAAGTATATAAGTTCTTGTTCAAAACGATTCTCATCAAGATTCTTCTCGTTAAGATCATTAAGTTTATCTTTTAGACGAGTTTTAACAGTTTCAATTCGTCTTGCTTCGTATTGAGGAACTTCTTTGGAAAGATTTACGATATTGTCGATTCTAGAGAATATATCTTTCTCAAGAGCTTCGCCTTCTTGTTCTCTAAATTTCTTTATCTCTGAAATAGCAGTTTTAACTCCTTCAAATATATGTTTCCATTCATTTTCGTCAAGTTCAGCATATTCAATTTTTAATACATCTGGAAGACGCATGATTGTTTGAAGCATGTTTTCTTCATCAATCCCACAATCATCGCACATTCCCTTTAGTTGATTGAAATATTCCTTAACGATAGGAAGATTAATCTTAACTTCTTTCTCGCTTCCAACAGACTCAATAAAGATGCCCATCTCTACTTTACCTCTGTTTAATTCTTTCTTAATCTCGTTTCTTACTATAAGATCTTTCTCTTTATAGATGTTCGGGATACGAGTAGATAGATCAAGTTGCTTACTGTTAAGAGATTTAATCTCAATAGTAACTTTTTTATTATCTAGTTCTAATACGGCTTTTCCAAAGCCAGTCATTGATTTAAGCATAATAATATGTTTTTTACAAAAGTAAAGTTTTTGAACGTAACAAAGTAATTAATTTTCTGCAAGCTTTACAACTCCTTTAGTCTTCCATTTTCCTGTTTTGTAATATATCCATGAGGCAGAAAGTCCTATTGTCCAGCCGCAAGGTACAGACCACCATATCCCTGTTTCTCCCATGATTGGAGCTAAGATATATGCGATGGGAATTCTTATTAGCCACAGAGCAATAAGGGTTATAAACATAGGGATTAGTGTTGCTCCTGCACCTCTTAATACTCCATGAGTTGTGAACATTAGGCAGAAAATGATGTAAAATGAACTCACAATAATAAGATATTCTTCACCAATAGCAATGACTTCAGGATCTGTCGTAAAGATCATCATCAGATATTTACCAAAGAATATAATTATTAGAGTTATGAAGACACACAAAATACCAGACATTAATATGGTATTTTTATATCCAGATTTTATTCTGTCAAATTTCCCAGCTCCTCGATTTTGTCCCACAAATGCAGCAAGAGCTTGAGAAAAATTCATTCCAGGCATTATAGCTAGAGAATCAATCCGACTTGCTGCTGTATATGCAGCAATTACATTTGTTCCAAATGTATTGATTATTCCCATGATTGCCATCATTCCCATAGCAACAAAAGTCTGTTGTAAGCCTGTAGGTAATCCTATTTTTACTGATTGCCAGAATATTTTATTATCAAATTTTAGATTTACAATCTTGTATTTGATAACCTTGTGATATTTGTTTAGATATGTAACAGCTGAGATAAAAGATATTCCCTGTGATATGATTGTTGCAAGAGCTGCTCCTTCAACTCCCATATTAAAGCCAACAATAAATACAAAATCAAGAATGATATTACATATGGTAGCAATGATTAAGAAATATAATGGAGTCTTTGAGTCTCCAACTCCTCTGAGTGTGGAACTTACGGTATTATATCCACAGAAAAGTAAAGTGCCAGAAAGATATGTGTTTAGGTATAATGTGGCCTGTGGAAGTAGTTCAGTTGGTAATTGGAGTAATTTAAATATAGATTCACTAAAATAGATTCCAATGAATGTAAGAAATACAGAAAAGATCCCCAAGGTAATAACCATTGTATCAACCGATTTTGTCACATTCTCATAGTTTTTTGCTCCAAAATATTGAGAGATGACAATAGAAAATCCACCACCAATGCCAATAATAAAAGCTATCATTGTAAAAATGACAGGAAAGCTAGCACCTACAGCAGCAAGAGCCTCTTTTCCTAGGAAGCGCCCAACAATGACACTATCAACAATATTGTACATCTGTTGAAAGATATTGCCCACTAACATGGGTAATGCAAACATGAATATTTGACGTATAACTTTTCCTTTTGTGAAATCTTGCATATAGCATTCTACTTTGTTGCAAATGTACAATATTTGCTCAAGTTATAAGCAGCAAAAGACATTTGATTCAAGCAAAGATTTCTAACTAGTCAAACTTAATAGCTTTAATTGGACTCACCTTTGAAATAATCATAGAGGGAATTACAAGCATCATAACTGTAATTAGTAGCGTTCCTACATTAAGAAGTAGAATATGAAATAGATTAATGTTTATAGGAACCGTGTTTATGTAATACATTACAGGGTCTAGAGGTATTATTCTACCGTATTTCTGTAGTAGACAAATACTGATTCCTATTATGTTTCCCAATAAAAGTCCTTGTCCTACTAGGCGGGCACTCATATATAAGAATATTTTACGAATATTAATATCTTTTTGTCCTAGAGCTTTTAATATTCCTATCATATTAGTTTTTTCAAGTATAAGAATAAGGAGTCCTGAAACCATATTGAATCCTGCTACAATTATCATCAAACTGATTATAATCCATACATTCATATCAATAAGATCTAGCCAGTTGAATATGTTTGGGTATTTTGATTTTATATTTATTGTTTTTAACATTTGCTTTTCACCTGAGTGAATGCTTGTGTTTCGTCTAATTTCTGGGTATATGTCGTCTATTTGTTTAATGTCGTTTAGTTTCACTTCTATTCCTGAATATTGATTTGATGACCAATTATTTAGTTTCTGAATGTGTCTTATGTCGCAGTACACAAATAGGTTGTCGAATTCCTGTAATCCCGTGTTGTATATACCTGAGACAGTAAAGCGTCTAGCTCTCACAGGTTTTTGTATGAACCAGAATGTGATTTTGTCTCCTATCTTGATGTTTAACATCTTAGAAATATTTAGAGATATAAGACATTGGTTTGATTTTGTTGAATCGTTTTGTTCGTAAAATTTCCCTTTTACTATATTTCTTTTCAAAAAAGAAGTATTAAAATCAGTGTCTGTACCATGTAAAACAACTCCCTGAATCTCTGTTTTTGTTTTAAGAATACTGGGTTTTGTAGCGAAAAATTGAGCATATTTTACTCCTTTAATTTCTTTTAATTCATTCTTGATTGAATCGTTAAGTGTAAGAGGTGTTGTTTCAAAGGAGGTGTTGTTATCAAAGTGAGTTATTTGAAAATCAGCACCAAATCCTGTGACTTTTTCTGTAATCTCTTTTTTAAAGCCAATTACTATAGCAATAGAAAGTATCATCACACTTAGTCCAATTGCTATTCCAATGATGGCAATTCTTACAATAGGTCTTGAGATGCTTTTATTTTCGCTCTTGCCTGATAAAATTCTATTTGCAATATATAATTCTAAATTCACTTCTTACTTTGTTAGTTTGTACAAATTTAGTTAATTAGTAGTTAAGATTAAAAGAAAAGCTATTATGAAAAAAATCTATATCGTATTATTTATCACTTTGTTATTTTCAGGGGTGCTTGATGCACAAGTTGTCACTGGAGCAGAGAGGTTGCAGAGGTATGTTCCTCTTTTGTTAAGAAAGAATGTTGCTTTGCTTGCTAATCAAACTTCTGTTGTTGATAAAACACATTTATTAGATACTTTAATTAGTGTAGGTGTTGAAGTAAAAAAGATTTTTACTCCTGAGCATGGATTTAGAGGGAATGCTGATGCTGGAGAAAAAGTTTTAGATGGCAAAGATGTTAGAACTGGTATTCCAATTATCTCCTTATATGGGAAGCATAAGAAACCAACTAAGTGCGATATGGAGGGGATTGATATTGTTGTTTTTGATATACAAGATGTGGGAGTTAGGTTTTATACTTATATCTCAACATTGCACTATGTGATGGAAGCTTGTGTTGAAAATAACGTTAAATTATTTGTCCTTGATAGACCAAATCCAAATGCTTTTTATATTGATGGTCCAGTTTTAGAGAATGAGCATAAATCGTTTGTGGGTATGCATAATGTACCTGTTGTTTATGGTATGACTATAGGTGAATATGCTAAGTTTATATATGGTGAATATATTTCTAAGTCGTTAGGGGAGTGTAATCTAGAAATTATTGAATTAAAGAGATGGAATCATCAGACTAGATATAAATTACCTATTAAGCCTTCTCCAAATTTACCAAATTACGATTCTGTGCTACTTTATCCTTCATTGTGTTTTTTTGAAGGAACTGTTGTTAGTGCTGGACGAGGAACTAAAACACCATTTCAAATATTTGGTGCGCCAAATATGACTAAAACGGATTTTTCTTTTACTCCTCAATCAATAGAGGGTGCATGTAAATATCCTAAGTTTCAGAATATGAAATGTAATGGTGTTAATCTGATGGGTAAGGGAAGTAAGATATATAGGACAAAGCAATTAAATCTTGATTATTTGATTTTTGCCTACGAGAATACTCCTGATAAGAGTGTCTTTTTTAATACTTTCTTTGAGAAACTAGCTGGAACTTCAGTCTTGAGAAAACAAATTATTGAGGGATTAACAGCTGAAGAGATTAGTGCAAGTTGGCGAGAAGATATAGAGAAGTTTAAGATGATTAGAAAAAAGTATTTACTTTATAAATAGTTGATTTGTAAATATTGTAGAACTTATTAATATAGTTAATGAATATAAAAAATGCCAACCCTTATGAGTTGGCATTATATATTTTAGTATTGAATTGTTACATCATACCTGGCATTCCACCACCCATTCCGCCTGCTGGCATAGGAGGTACTGGCATATCTTCTTTTTCGTCCGCAATAACACACTCAGTTGTTAAGAACATTCCTGCGATTGAAGCAGCATTTTCAAGAGCGACACGAGTAACTTTAGCTGGATCGATAACACCAGCAGCAAGTAGATTTTCATAGACTTCTGTTCTTGCATTATAACCGAAGTCTTTTTCTCCAGCTTTGATTTTGTCAACAACAACAGCTCCTTCACCTCCTGCATTAAGTACGATTTGACGTAATGGTGCTTCTATTGCTCTCTTAACAATTTCCATTCCAATAGTCTCATCTTCGTTTTCACCTTTCAGACCTTCTATTGAAGCAATTGCTCTAATATAAGCAACACCTCCACCCGGAACGATACCTTCTTCTACAGCGGCTCTTGTTGCACTTAATGCATCGTCAACTCTGTCTTTCTTTTCTTTCATTTCAACTTCTGATGCAGCTCCAACATAAAGGACAGCAACTCCACCAGCTAGTTTAGCTAATCTTTCTTGAAGTTTTTCTTTGTCGTAATCAGAAGTAGAAGCAGAAATCATATTTTTGATTTGTGCCACTCTGTCTATTATAGCGTCTTTTTGACCTGCACCGTTAACGATAGTTGTATTTTCCTTATTAATCGTTATTTTTTCTGCTTGACCAAGCATTTCAATTGTTGCTTGTTCTAATTTAAGACCTTTCTCTTCAGATATAACAGTTCCTCCTGTTAAGATTGCGATGTCTTCTAGCATTTCTTTTCTTCTGTCACCAAAGCCTGGAGCTTTTACAGCTGCAACTTTTAATGAACCTCTAAGTCTGTTGACAACAAGTGTTGCAAGGGCTTCTCCATCAACGTCTTCAGCAATTATAACTAATGGACGTCCAGCTTGTGCAGCAGGCTCAAGTACTGGCATTAGATCTTTCATTGTAGAAATCTTCTTGTCGTACAGTAAGATGTATGGGTTTTCCATATCAGCTTCCATCTTGTCTGAATTGGTGATGAAATATGGAGAGATGAATCCTCTGTCAAATTGCATTCCTTCAACAGTCTTAACTTCAGTGTCAGTTCCTTTTGCTTCTTCAACAGTGATAACACCTTCTTTTGTTACTGCTTTAAATGCTTCTGCTATTAGAGTTCCAATTTTCTCGTCGTTGTTAGCAGATATCTGTGCTACTTGTTGAATTTTATCTGAATCTTCTCCTACTTGCTCTGATTGAGCTTTTATAGAAGAAACAATTACTTCTACAGCTTTGTCAATTCCTCTTTTAAGATCCATAGGGTTTGCTCCTGCAGTGACATTTTTAAGTCCTACATTAATGATTGATTGAGCAAGAACAGTAGCTGTTGTTGTTCCGTCTCCTGCATCATCACCAGTCTTAGAAGCAACTTCTTTAACCATTTGTGCACCCATGTTTTCAACAGCATTTGCTAGTTCAATTTCTTTAGCAACTGTTACACCATCTTTAGTGATGTGAGGAGCTCCAAATTTTTTGTCAATGATAACATTTCTACCTTTAGGACCTAATGTTACTTTTACTGCGTCAGCTAGTTTATCAACACCAACTTTAAGTAGGTCTCTAGCTTCAATATTGAATTTTAATTCTTTTGCCATGTCTTTTAAATCTTAAATTGTAGTATGAAATTATAGGATAACTAAAACATCTGATTGATTCATGATAAGATATTTCTTACCTTCAATCTCTACTTCTGATCCAGCGTATTTGCTATAAAGGATAGTATCACCTTCTTTAACTTCCATTGCTTCGTCTGCTTTACCAGGACCAGCTGTAACAACAATACCTTTTTGAGGTTTTTCTTGTGCTGAGTCAGGAATTATTATTCCACTAGCAGTTTTTGTTGCTGCTTCAACTGTCTCAACTATAATCTTATTCAGAACTGTTTTAAAAGCCATCTTTATTTTATTTAAGTTTATAATATCTTGTTAATGTCTACTAATAGGGCATATTCTATGCCAAACTATTTTTACTGTAAATATAGCAGACATGATTAGTTTGTACAAAAAAAAGTGTCATGATGACTGACATCATGACACTTTATATTATTGATAGCTTGTAGCTAATTATTTCTTGTTATCTACTTCTTTGCAGCAGGAACTTCACTTGTAGTAGCAGGAATTACTGGTTGAGCTGTAGGGTCTGGAGTAGACTGTACTTGTTCCTCAATCTGTGATTTACTGTTAGTTGTTTCTCTTGGAATTGTCATAGCTGCAGCTAAACAAAGAACCAATAATG
>Ga0193960_1000727_pt1 | contig 13428 bp, 11 predicted proteins | sample FB_3_MG_FD_140338 | JGI IMG/M metagenome (GOLD analysis project Ga0193960, IMG submission 140338) | Microbial mat bacterial communities from the Broadkill River, Lewes, Delaware, United States - FB_3_MG | ecosystem: Environmental > Aquatic > Freshwater > River > Microbial mats | place: USA... | reverse complement strand
TTTGTATATAAAATATCTTTAGCAGCACCTTTTGCTCGATGTGCTTTTGCATCTATTTTTTCTTTTGCAATAGCTATTATATCAAGATCAACGCCTACACTTTGAGCGATATCATTTGCTAAATTTAAAAGTGTTTGTCCACCATCTATAACCCATACATCAGGAGCAGGATTTTGGGCAAATCTTTCTACTCTTCTTGTAAGCATCTCTTTCATTTGTCCATATTCATCATTTGCTTCTAAATTGTATAAGCGATAATCCTCTTTATAAAACTTATCATTATCCCATACAATCATAGCTCCTACCTTTGCTTGTCCCATCATTTGTGAGTTATCATAACACTCAAAGCGAGTAGGCATTTTGTATAAGTCAAATAGCTCTTTTATTGCTATATAATCTTTATTATTTGTAGAACACTTATTTATCTTTAATAGTTCTACACAATTATTTATAGCTGTTACACAAAGTTGCTTTTTTAGACCGATTTTTGGTTGCGTTACGCTTACTTTTTTGTCATATTTGCTAGAGATAAAACTCTCTAACTCTTCAGTGTTTTCTATCTCATCTGCTATTAAAATAGAAGATGGAATTGAAGGTAAATCATCGTTATAATAATTTACAATTGCAGTTTTATATATCTCTTCTTTTTCTGTAATCTCTGTAATATTTACATAGTTATGAGTACTTGATATAAGTTTACCACCACGTATAAACATTTTTACGATAACAGCTTTATCACTATCCAGTTCAACTGCAAATAAATCAAGATCTTCATCTTTTGCAAAATCAAGATTTGATTTGATTTGAGATTTACCTATTGTTTGAATTCTATCACGCATTTTCATAGCATCTTCAAAACGGAACTGTTCACTATATTTATTCATCTTGTCTGTAAGGTTTTCTATAATTTTTGATTTGTTATTTAACAAATAGAGTGCTTCATCTAAAATCTTTTGATATTCTCGTTTACTTACTTTACCTTCACAAGGAGCTAAACACTTCTGTATTTGATAAAACATACACGCTTTACCACCTTTGATACAAGACTTTTTCTGTACTAAAGGAACTATCTCATAAATACTATCAAGTAAGTCCCTAGACCCTGTACTAAAAGGACCAAAATACTTGATAGTTTTACTTTTAATTACTTTTCTTGTGATATCAAGTCTTGGAAACTCATCTTTTGTATCCATATAGATATACGGATACGTTTTATCATCTCTTAATAAAATGTTGTATTTTGGTTTTAGCTGTTTTATAAGTGAGTTTTCTAAAATTAAAGCATCGTTTTCAGTATCTACAACGATATAGTTCATATTTTGAACTTCACTTATCATCTTATATATTCTGCCTGATAATTTTGGAGAGGGTTGTAAAGTAGGGGTGAATTTAAAATAACTCTTTACACGATTTTTCAGAACCTTAGCTTTTCCTACATATAAAAGTTTTCCATCTTTATCAAAATATTGATAGATACCAGCAGATGAGGGGAGATTTTGAAGTTTTTGTTCTAGTGTCAAAAAGTACCTTAGTATTGTTTATTGATAGAATATTACCATTTTAGATGTTTTATTTAGATTATGTTTAATTATAAATATCGTATACAGGATTCATTTATTTCTAATTTTCATTTATATGAAAAGAATTTAAGCTTAAGTTTAATACAATTTATTAATTTTCAGTTACTATAAAAGGATTCATTAAATGACAATAAACTTAACCACTTATTCAAATCATGAATAATAAAATTTTAAAGAATCTAAAGGTTTTATTTGTTGATGATGAAGATATCATAAGAGAGAAAATAGTCTCATCTTTAGGGTATATTGTATCTGAAGTTGTAGCTGCATCAGATGGGAAAATAGCACTCGAAAAACTTAAAAATTTTACTCCCGATTTAATTATTACTGATTTAGAGATGCCACAGATGAATGGTATAGAGCTTATTCAACACATTAGAAAAAATGATAAAGATACTTGTATCATGGTAGTAACAGCTTATACAAGTGAAAAGTATCTATTAGAACTTATAGATATGCATATAGAAAAATATATTGTAAAACCAATAACTTTAGAAAAATTAATAGATGCTTTAGAGAGTTGTCAAAAGGCATTTGAAAAAACAAGTACATTAAAAAGGGAACTTCCTGAAGATTATAAGTATGATTGGAATCAAAAAATATTATTACATGATGATAAGATGATCTCTTTAACAAAAAAAGAGATATTATTTTTAGAATTACTTTTTAAAAATATCAATACAATCACACCTTTTGAAGAGTTGCAAAGAATTGTTTGGCAAGATAGCATCATGACAGATAATGCTTTACGCTCTTTAATTAGAAACCTAAGAAGAAAACTTCCTAAAGATTTTATAGTCAATCTTTCAGGTATAGGTTATAAAGTTGCCTAAACTTCTACTAATTTGCATCTTCACAAGTTTTTTATTTTCAAATAACTCAATTACCTATAAATATGATAACTCAGCAAAAATAGCTTTAGATAAAAGAGTCAAAGGTTCACACTTAAAAGTATATATGCCATCTTTACCATATTTTAATCTAATCAGTTTAATAAATGGTACTTTAGTTAAGTTAAGTGAGTCAAAAAAAGGGTGGGAGTATTATCTTGCTTACAAACATAAAAAGATAGATAATTTGACCTATGACTTTTGGTTAAGAGATGATGTTAAATATCAAGATGGCTCAAAGTTTGATGCTAACTCTGTAGTGGAAAACTTTAAGTATTTTATGAAAGGTCCATTTTTATATAGTAATATCCATAAGGCACTAAAATCTGTTGAAAAATTAGATGACTTTAAAGTGAGAATACATCTAAATGAACCTTATGGGATGCTTTTAAATGATCTTTGTGTAGTGAACTTTTATACTAAAAAATATTATAAAAAATATAAATGGGTACCAAGCCTAACTGCACAAAATACAAAAGCTCCAGGATTTTATGGAGCAGGTCCTTACATTATGGTTGAGGGTTATGCCACAGGCTTGGAGCAAAGTAAAAAAATAGTTTTAAAAGCAAATCCATTTTTTTATGAAAAACAAAAGCCTTATATAGAAAAAATCACAATATATACTCAACTTACCACTAAAGAGGTTATAGACAAGATAACTAAAAAAGAGGGTGAGTTAGATATTGCATACATACCTTTTAATAAAAAAACAGAGATAGTAAACTCAAAATATGCAAAGCTTTTAATCTCCCCTTCACACAGTAATCTTACAGTTCATATGAATTTGATAAAAAAGGATTCTAAACTAAAAGATATAAAAGTAAGACGAGCTTTAAATGATGCACTGAATCAAGAACGTCTGATAAAATTTGCATTTAAAAATGAGGCTAAAAAATCCCCTTTTTTATTATCATCAAATACCTATTTTTCAAAGGTGATATCAAAAAAGTATGAAAATAGAAAATCAAGGTTTTCACAAAAAGAGTTATACGATACTTTAAATGGTTTAGAACTTAAAGTTATCACTCAAGATAGGTTTATGTTTGTATGGAAAGGTATAGAATATCAGCTCTTTAAATATGGGGTAAAACTAAACTATGAAGTAACAAGCAATGAAAAAGTTGTTTTAGAAAAGCTTTTAAATAATAGAAAAAACAGATATGACTGGGATCTTCTTGTTTGGGGTAATGATGACTGGAATGGACACCCTTGGACAAGTTTTTTTACACTTTATACAAAAGCAAATTGGTGTTCAATTGATGAAGATAATTATTTAGTAAAAGAATATCATAAGCTTTTTCAAATGGACACAAGCACTTCTTTGTTTCAAAAAGAGGTGGATAAACTACTTTTATATAGTTATGATAAGGCATATACTTTAGTACTACCTTCACCAAATATAGTCGTTGCTCTAAATAAAGAGGTGATTTATGAACCTTCAAAAATGGCACTATTTCCTTTGTGGAATGCAAAAATCACACCTTATCACTGGTCTGTAAGAAAAGAGAAAATTCAAGAGGAACAACTACAATACCTGTATCCTATAAGGTTAAATAATGAATAATTTAAAAATACGTCAGAAGTTTTTAATTTTAGGTTTTATAGCTTTTATATCTTTGGCATTTTTAGCTTGGTTATCTTTAAAAATAAACAAAGATAGTTTTGAAAACTCAAACAATGCAGTTATGAACTTTAAGGAGACTCAGGAGATACAAACTTTCTATATAGAAGAACTTCTTACTTTAAGAGAGCTTACTTTATCTTTGGTAATCTCACCAAATGAGGACTTTAAAAAAAAGTTTGATAAAGAGATTATTCCTCTTATAAATAGCTTGGATGAGAAATTTTCAAATGATGAGTTGATAGATAAAAAATTTTGGAAAGAATATAAAAGTTTAGTATTAAAAACGAGAGAGTACTCTTTGAAGCAGTTTGATGAGGGTGCTTTTATGAATACTTCAACAATAGAAAGAGATAGTTTTTATTTTCTCATAAATGAACTTAAAAAAATTCAAAAAAAGAAACTACAGAATTCAAAAGAAAAATTAAATGCACTTAAAAAAAATGTAGAGATAAATAATATCTATATTATTTTAGGAGTGTTAGTTATTGGTATTTTAGGATTTATTCTTGATATAACAATTATTATGAAAATTATCAAACAGATTGAAAGTGTGGAGTTAGGGTTAAAAAAGTTTTTCAGATACTTAGTAAATCCTACAGATTTTAAAGAACCTTTACATATAGATATACAAAGTAATGATGAACTTGGATTAATGTCTAATGCTATTAATAAAAAAGTAAAACTTATCAAAGAAAATTTAAACGATGATTATAAACTTATCCATGAAGCAACTTTAAAACTAGATCATTTAAAAGAAGGGAAGTTTGGTATTAGGTTACATGAAGAGGGAAAATCAAAAGAGCTAAATGAACTAAAAAATGTTATGAATGAGATGATTGATAACTTAGAAAATAAAATTTTAGAAGAGATTACTCATAGAACAAACCATGAAAAACTTATGATGCAACAGTCTAAACTAGCAGCCATGGGTGAGATGATAGGAAATATAGCCCACCAATGGAGACAACCTATTAGTGAGATCAATGCAGTCTTAATGGAAATAGAAACGATTTCAAGATATAGCGAACTAAAAAAAGAACATCTGTTAGAGAGCATAAAAATATGTAATGGTATCACAGAGCATATGTCCACAACCATCAGTGACTTTCAAAATTTTTTTAAACCTACAAAAGAAAAAGAGGAGTTCTCTGTACTAGAAGCTTCAAAAAAAGCAGTTTCTATAATTAACGCTTCATTAAAAAACAACAATATAAAACTTGTCTTTGATATTATGGATGATAACATCATAGAAGGGTACCCAAATGAGTTCTCTCATGCTATATTAAATATCCTTTCAAATGCTAAAGATGTTTTAGTATCAAGAGAAGTAAAAAAACCGAAAATTACTTTAAGTATCAAAAAAGGGAAAGAATATACTTTGATTAAGATAGAAGATAATGCGGGTGGAGTTGAGCTTAAAGATATCAATCTTATCTTTGAACCATACTTTACAACTAAGTCATCAACAAGAGGTACAGGAATAGGTTTGTATATGACAAAGATGATTATAGAAAACAATATGCAAGGCTATGTAAATGTCAAAAATACTAAAAAAGGAGTTCTTTTTGTTATTAAAGTGAAATAAATAACTTTCCCACTTTTTCTACACTTTTTTTCAATTAATAAAACTTTTATTTCAATTATACTTGTTTAGATTAAGTTAAAGGAAAGGATTGAAATGAAAAAGAGTTTATTGTTAGGAGTGACATTTTTAAGTGTCTCTTTATACGCAAGCCAAACTATGTATGTATCATCAGTAGAAAATCTATTTGAAGATGCTGATACTACTTCTAGAAAAGGGAGACTCCTTCCCACCTCAAAAGTAGAGGTTATAGATACAATAGGTGCCAAAGTAAAAGTTGAGATTGAAGGCTTTAGAAAAGCTGGAGTTCCAAATGCAATTTACTATGTAAAAGGTCAAAGAATTTTAATGGCTGGATTAAGTAAAAAGAATGACTTCAATATTAAAAAAATCTCATCTAGTAAAGATGAAAATGGTGTAGAGTGGGAAAAAGTAGTTTTAACTGCCTATACAAATAAAAAAAATCTTGTAGAAGATTTAGAAACTTTATATTCAAAAGCAGAATCACTTTATAAAAACAACTGTTCAATATGTCACCCATCACATCCAATTCATGAGTTTACAGCAAACCAATGGCCAAGTATGTTTAAAGCAATGGTAAATAGAACAGCTATTTCAAAAAAAGATGGGTATTTAGTTACTCAATATTTACAAAAACACGCAAAAGATATGAAAGGTGAATAAGATGAACACTATAGATCAAAAAAGAAGAGGTTTCCTAAAATTTGTTGCATTATTTGCTGCTGTACCATTTGTTGAAACTGTAACAAATAGAGGTCAATTATTAGCTGGAACTGCTGTGAAGTTTTCTTCAAAGATGGTTGAAAATGGTGAAGTTTTAACTGCTGCTCACTGGGGTATGTTAAAACTTACTATCAAAAATGGTAAAATTGTAAAATCTGAACCATACCAAAAAACTTCAGGTATTGAAAACTCTTTACAATACCATACCGATGATTTAGTATATGCTGAAGATAGAATCAAATACCCTATGGTTAGAAAATCTTATCTTAAAAACCCAAATAGTCCTAAACCTGAACTAAGAGGTAATGATGAGTGGGTTAGAGTATCTTATGATGAGGCAATATCTTTAATCTCAAAAGAGCTTAAAAAAACAAGAAAAGAAAAGGGTGCAAAAGGTGTTTTTGCAGGAAGTTATGGATGGAAAAGTAGTGGTAGTATCCACAACTGTAGAGTTTTATTACATAGATTTATGACTGCAACTGGTGGATTTACTGGTACTGTTGGAGATTATTCAACTGGTGCATCACAAGTTATTATGCCACATGTTTTAGGAACTCTTGAAGTTTATGAACAACAAACATCATGGCCTATAGTTTTAGAACACTCAAAAGTTGTAGTAATTTGGGGAGCAAATCCACTGGCTACTTTAAAAATCGCTTGGACTTCAAGTGATGAAAATGGATTTAAATACTTTGAAGAGTTAAAAAAATCTGGTAAAAAAATCATTTGTATTGACCCATTTAAAACAGAAACTTGTGAGTATTTAGGTGCTGAGTGGATTGCACCAAATCCAAATACTGATGTTGCTGTTATGATGGGTATGGTTCATACATTAATTGAATCAAAAAAATATGATGCAGACTTCTTAGATGAGTACACAGAAGGTTTTGATGTTTTTAAAGATTATATATATGGTAAAGCTGAAGATAAAGTAGTAAAAAGTGCTGCTTGGGCATCGAAGATTTCTGGAGTTGATGAAAAAACAATTAAAGAGTTAGCAAATCTATTCTATGACAACAGAACTATGCTTATGTCAGGATGGGGAATGCAAAGATCTCACCATGGGGAACAACCTCACTGGATGTTAGTAACACTTGCTTCTGTTTTAGGTCAAATTGGACTTCCAGGTGGTGGTTTTGGGTTATCTTATCACTATGCAAATGGTGGAGTTCCTACTGCAAAAAGTGCTATTATTGGTGGTATTACTGCAAATGTTACTCCATCTAAAGATGAGGGTGGTGCAGCTTGGCTGAAAAATGCAGCTAAATACTCTTTCCCTGTTGCTAGAATTGCTGACGCACTTCTAAATCCAGGAAAAACTATAAATTTCAATGGTAAAAAAGTAACTTATCCTGAGATAGATTTTATCTATTGGGTTGGTGGAAATCCACTAGTTCATCACCAAGATACAAATACTTTACTAAAAGCTTGGAGGGTACCAAGAACAGTTGTAGTAAATGAGGCTTTTTGGACTCCAACAGCAAGAATGGCAGATATTGTTATGCCTACAACTACATCTTATGAAAGAAATGATATCACTGCAACAGGTGATTATTCAAACTTAAATATTGTTCCTATGAAACAAGCAGTTAAAAAACAGTTTGAATCTAGAGATGATTATCAAATTTTTAGTGACTTATCAAAAGAGTTTGGTGTATATGAGTTATATACTCAAAATAAAACCGAGATGGACTGGATAGCAGATTTTTATAACAAAGCATTTGAGCAAGCTAAAAAAACAAATCTAAGTATGCCTAACTTTAGAAAGTTTTGGAAAGAAAATAAACCAATTACTTTTGATGTACCATATGAAAATACTCAGTTTGTAAGATATGCAGACTACAGAGAAGATCCTATCTTAAATCCACTAGGAACACCTTCTGGAAAAATAGAGATTTATTCTAAAACAATTGAGAAAATGAACTATAAACATTGTAAAGCTCACCCAACTTGGATGGAACCAGATGAGTGGACAGGAATGAAAAAGAAAACTGCAGAGTTTGCACTTATCACTCCACACCCTAGTCATAGACTGCATTCTCAGCTAAACAATACAAGTTTAAGAAAAAGATATGCAATTGCGAATAGAGAGCCAATCTGGATAAATACTAAAGATGCAAAAGCAAAAGGTATTAAAGATGGTGATGTGGTTAGAGTTTTCAATGACAGGGGGCAAATCTTAACAGGTGCTATTGTTACAGATGACTTAAAACAAGGGATTGTAAGAGTTCAAGAGGGTGCTTGGTATGACCCTGAAGAAAAAGGTAAAATAGGAACACTGTGTAAAAATGGTAATGCAAACCTTTTAACAAAAGATATTCCTACTTCTGAATTAGCTATGGGAAATAGTTCAAATACAGCTTTAGTAAATATTGAAAAATATACAAAAAAAGCACCTAAATTATCAATCTTTAAACAACCAAGTTAAAAAAAGTAGAGAAATATCTCTACTTTTTTGCTTAAATATAACTCCTCATTCTTTTCAAATTACCTATAAAGCTCTTTTATACTGGCATATGTTTTAAAAGTCAATCCAGCTTTTAATCGAAACATTTTATCTAAAATTTTTCTTGGAACATTTGCTATGGCTAAAACTTCATCAATATTATAATTACTTCCTTGAGCATCCAATAAATCAATTATTTTCATAATATTAAAAGGTAATGTACTTGGTTTAAAACGATTTAAAAAATATTCATCAAGTTCTAAATTTTTCAAATTTTCTTCTAAAAAAATAGGTTCGTTGGGATTATGCATCAACTTTTCCATCTCTTCTTCAAAAAAGAATGAAGCTCCTGCACCTTTAAATCTCACAGCTGTAAGATTAAGATTTTTACTTGATTTGATACTTATATATTTTGTATAAGAATTTAGAAGTACTAAATGAGAATTTCCAAGTATATATGATTTATTTTCAATAATTATCTCACTGTTTGTTTCATGATTAATTATAACTATCATACCACCATTTGGTTTGAGTTTATAAACTTTTTCATCTTTTATAATTTCATATGATTCTATATATTTTGTTAATTTTTTATCCATAATGGATTATATGCTTTCATTCTTAAATATTATTAATATAGAGATGCTTTTTTGCTTATTGTCTATAGTTTAATTCTTTTTTTATAAATCTTTACTACAATGCGCCAAAAGGAACTCAATGTTAAATACTTACAAACTACTTTCAAATCTAAAACTCATAGACAAAGGGATATTTTTTATGCTTATTAGTGCTATGTTTGGCTCACTTAGTGGTGCTGTCGCAAAAGTCTTATCTGATACTATGGATCCAATTGAGATAGTATTTTATCGAAATCTTTTGGGAGTAATTATGATTTTATATAGTTTCAAAAAAGTTTCTGCATCTTTTGATATCTCAAAATCTCATCTTCTATTTTTAAGAGGTTTATTTGGAACAATAGCTATGATATGCTATTTTTATACTATTGCAAATATTCCTTTAGGTGAAGCAGTTATTCTTAACAAAACATCACCATTTTTTGTTACGATCCTTGCTTATTATTTAATGAAAGAGTCTATATCGATAAACACTATCTTTGCTCTTATTATTGGTTTTAGTGGTATTGTTTTTGTGATACAACCCTTTAATCTTGTAATCTCCGTAGATCATATTTTAGCTATTTTAGGTGGATTTTTTGCAGCTGCTGCTTATACAACTATAAAAAAAATAAAAGATATTTATGATGCAAGAATTATCATGCTTTCATTTATGGGAATAGGTACAATACTTCCATTTTTAATTTTTTTATTTACACCATATGCTGAATTTAAAATACATACAGGATTCTTTGTTTGGTCACTTATAGGACTAATGGCTCTTTTATCTACTGTTTCACAATGGTTTCTTACTCGTGCTTATAGTCTAAGTAAAGCCAGCATTATAGGTGTGATTGGTTATTCAAGTATCCCTTTTGCTGTTGGGTTTGGTGTTATGCTAGGAGATTCTATTCCTGATACACTTACTTTCTTTGGAATTGCGCTTATTGCACTAGGTGGTATTTTAGTGAGTAGGAAATAACAATCTCAGATGTCTTATTTTGTTTATATACTTGAATGTAGTGATAAAAGTTTGTACACAGGTATCACTACAAATATAGAAAAAAGAGTTTTTGAACACAATAACAGTAACAAAGGTGCAAAATATACTAAAGCAAGACGACCGGTAAAATTAGTTTACTCTGAGCCTTCAAAAGATAGAAGTAGTGCTTCAAAAAGAGAATATGCAATCAAAAAACTTACACGAGTTAAAAAACTTCAATTAATAAATCGATAAAAAAAAGATATCAGCTCTTTATGTTACAATACTTTTTAAAAATAGGAGCATCTAATCAAAATAATAGATCTAATTGCGAATCAAGAGAGACTAAATCTCATTAGAAATGAATCAAATGACAACTTTGAAAATAAAATTGAAACTATTTTACAAAAATCTGTAGAAAATAGTTCATCTTCATTACAATCGATGATAAAACTTTTTACCCTCATCGATACTTCAAGTACAATAGATAGTGAGATATTATCTGATTATACTATTTCAAATAGAACTATAGAGGTGATACATAATTCAGAACAACTTACTCAAGCGATGAAAGATATTGAAACTACCCCTTTTATAGGTTTTGATAGTGAACAAAAACCAACATTTAAAAAGGGACAAAAATCTAATGGAGTATCGCTGATTCAGTTAGCAACTGCTTCAAAATGTTATCTTATTCAAATAAAACAGATAGAAAATATCAAACCACTCATCAAACTTTTAGAAAATGGTAAAATTATCAAAATAGGAACAGGACTAAAAGGTGACAACCAAGAACTTTTTCGACAATTTCATCTACGATTAAAAGCTACTATTGATCTTGAAAGTGTATTCAAGAAATTATCTGCCAAAAATCAAATAGGAGCAAAAAAAGCTGCCGCAATGATTTTAAACCATAACTTACAAAAGTCAAAAAACATCTCTAGATCAAATTGGGAAAACCAAGAATTAACAAAAGGTCAGATTAAATATGCTTCAGAAGATGCAACTGTTGTATATGATGTAATGCAAGAGTTATTAGACCAGTATCCATTCATAATGAATATTATGCCACCTTTTTTTCAAGAAAAGTTTGTAGATAACTAGGGGAACATCATCGAAAATTTTATTCAAAATATCAATAGCTCATTAGAATATATGACATCGTGGGAAGCATTAGCAATGTTCCTATCATTACTTTATATTATTTTAGCAATAAAACAAAGTTTATGGTGTTGGCCTGCTGCATTTTTTTCTACTTTAATCTATGCAATCTTATTTTTTGATGCCTCACTACTTATGGATTCGTTTTTAAATGTCTACTATTTAGTAATGGCTGTTTATGGCTGGTATACTTGGAAATATACAAATGCTATTAAAAAAAATGAAGAGTTGTCTATCAGTAGTTATGGTTTAAATAAAAATATCAAAATCATTCTTATTCTCTCAATCATCTCTGTTTTGTTAGGATATGTGATGGACAACTATACTAAAGCTGATTTTGCATACACAGATTCTGCAACTACGGTATTTGCACTTTTTGCAACATATATGCTAGCACAAAAAATTGTTGAAAACTGGCTATATTGGATCGTTATAGATAGTGCATCTATCTATATCTATATTCAAAAAGGCTTTTATCTTACCTCCATTTTGTTTGGATTATACACAATTTTAGCACTATTGGCTTACCAAACATGGAAAAGAGAGCTTACTTTAGATGTATCTAGAAACTCTTAAAAAATTAGACATTTTTAAAAAACAGCAACTACTCAGTCTTGAGTTACTCAAACATCAAGGCTATTGCAATAAAAACTATAAATTAATCACGTCTAAAAATGAGTATCTCATAAGAGTATTTCAAAACAACGCTAATGTAAATATTAGTAGAGAGTTTGAATTTTATACACAAAAAATTGCTTCAAAGTATAAAATTGCTCCCAAACCTTTTGTTTTAGATACTAAAAATGCCCTTATGGTAACAGAGTTTGTAAAAGGCACACATAAAGCAAAACTAAAAAACAAAGAACTTAAAGTATTAGTAAAAACTATTAAAAAGTTTCACTCTTTTAAAATTAAGGAAAAAGAATATAACATTAAAAAAGATTTTTTAGACTATCGTAAAACTTTAAAAGATACAAACTCAAAAAGAATTATTCAAAAGTCTCTTATTGAATTAAAAAAAATTAAAAAATTTAAAAAGACATTAGTATTAACACACCACGATCTCAATCCTAAAAATATAATTTTTAAAAAAAACAAAGTTAAAATAATCGATTGGGAATATGCAGGATATAATGATCTTTTTTTTGATCTTGCAAGTATATGTTGCGAATTTAATTTATCACAGAAGAAAGAAGAGCTACTTTTAAAAACCTATCTTAAAAAAACTTCTAAAAAAAAATTATCCAAGCTTCACTCATATAAGGTCATATACAAAAATTTGTGTTGGTTGTGGTTTAAGTCTTTATAAAAAAAGAATAACACAAGGTACATTTACATAAAATTAGATTATGAATCAAATAAACATACAATACTACAAAATAAAATATGCCGAGTTTATCTTAGGTTCATTTCAAGGTAAGCTTTGTTTATTGGATTTTAGATATAGAAAAATGAGAACAACTGTAGATAATAGGCTTAAAAAAGGTTTTGATGCTATCTATGTAGAACAAGATGATGAGCTGTTGAAAGAAACAAGAAAACAACTTGATGAATATTTTGATATGACACGAAAAGAATTTGATATACCACTTATAACTGTAGGATCAGCTTTTCAAAAAAGTGTTTGGGATGCTTTGCTAAAAGTACCTTATGGAACTACCTCTTCATATTTACAACTTGCAAAAGATATAAACAATGAAAAAGCCGTCAGAGCCTTAGCCAATGCAAATGGAGCAAACTCAATAGCTATAATCATTCCTTGTCATCGCATTATTGGTAGTAATGGACAGCTTACTGGGTATGGT
>Ga0193960_1000725_pt1 | contig 13445 bp, 16 predicted proteins | sample FB_3_MG_FD_140338 | JGI IMG/M metagenome (GOLD analysis project Ga0193960, IMG submission 140338) | Microbial mat bacterial communities from the Broadkill River, Lewes, Delaware, United States - FB_3_MG | ecosystem: Environmental > Aquatic > Freshwater > River > Microbial mats | place: USA... | reverse complement strand
TAACAATTGCGCTTTTTTTGTGGCAGTTTTGCTACACTTAGATTAGACGAAAGTAAAAATATAATATCGGGTAAGTTATGGAATATGAATTTATACATGATGCTGTAACTGGTGAAGCAAGAGCCCAATTTTCTTTAGAACATCAAGTGATAGGTCCATGGATTGAGACTGAAGTAGGGCACAGTTCAGATAAGCTCGCACAGTTATTGACTGCAATTGATGAAGTTGAAAAAGGTAATAAGTCAGAAGTTTTGATAACAGGGCATGAGTACTCTATTGCCATTCACCAAGATGATATATCTATTCAAACTAATGCGAGTTTTAATGGTGTCGACCCCTTGCCAGAGATGTTAACTTCAGAGCATATCAATGTTGATCAATATGAAATAGCAGGTTGTGGTATTGATGACTTTAGGCAATTACTCCTTTCTTGGGCGAAGTTTACAAATAACTTTCATTTTTAAGCACAAATTATATCTTTGTTTGTAAGTCTTCTATAACCTTAGGTAACTCTTCTTCCTTTATACCTAGGGTATATAACACATCTTCTGTAACGTACTGCCAATCTACAGACGGCAAGTCGTAATACTTTAAATGAACGATATGTTCAGCAAGTTTAAGAATTGCGTAATAATCTTGTTGTTCTGAGTTATCTAACCTTTCTAAAAAGCTTCTATCATGATGTTGTAAAATAATTTGGCAAATATCTTTAGGTAGGCGCCAAGAGCTAGCTACGTAATATCCAATAACGGCATGGTTAGCTTGGTATTTTTTCTCTTCTATTTCTGTTAATGATATTTCAGGCGTTTGAAATGCACTGTCTATTGTTCCTTGATAGTCTTTATATTTCATTGCCATTACAGGAACACCGCAGCCATGAAATAAGCCAAGGCTAAAAAGTTTATCTGTTGCAAGGTTTGGCTTGAATTGCCTACCCAGTAGTACGGTTATCGTTGAAATATCAGTGGACATTTGCCAAAACGTTTCAAGTTCAATACTACAATCCTTGGGATCAAAACTTTTTTTAATTAAACTCCCTGTTACCAACATAATAATACCGTAAAGGCCGATATAGTTTACTGACATTTGAATATCGGTAACTGTTCTGCTTAAACCATACAGTGGAGAGTTAATTGCTTTTAAAATAGCAGCACTTACAGCGACATCTTGGCTTATGGTATTAGCTACTTCTTTAATATTAGGCTCATGCTCGGCCATCAGCTTTAATAATTTAAGCAGAAGTTTAGGTTGAGCAGGTACGGAAAAACCTTTGCTGATGTCATCTAAAACTTGTTGATCCACAATTAGCATAGTATCTCTTTATTTGAAAAAAGCGCGTTAATAGTCATGCTCAATGAGTTTCGTATAAGTAAATAGTAAGCTAATTTATCAATGTTTGCTTACTTTTCATGGTTGTTAATTTACCAGTGGTTCATTAAGTACTGGTAACGAAAATCATCATGACAAAGAATCCGATGATAATGGCATTAAATAACAATATATAAATAAAGCCTTTTAAGCCTTGTTTTAAACTATATCCTCGATTAGTTAGATACCACCACCAAATAGCACACATGATAATAGGTATTAAGAAGAAAAGTCTGATCATACATTTTTACCTGTAGTTGTTTCGGGTTCGTTCCAAGGAGCTACCTTAAATAGCATTAGCATGCCTGGGATAGCGAGTGCAGTACACAGAAAGTAAAACTGAGTCCAGCCAATTTGTTCAACAATTATACCTGTCGTTGCATTAGCAAAAGTTCTTGGTAATACGGCTATTGCCGTAAATAAAGCAATTTGAGTTGCAGCAAAAGCAGGGTTGGTCGCTCGGGCAATAAATGCTGTAAATGCCGCAGTACCTAAGCCTACACCTAAGTATTCAAAACCTATGGCAATTGCTAAAGCATAGTTATTATGGCCAATTTCGGCTAAGGCAGCAAAGCCTAAAATACTCGCAATTTGTACAAAACCAAATAACCATAAAGCGCGATTAATACTGAGTTTAATCATGACCACACCACCTACGATAATACCTATGGTCATAGCAATCATAGAAGAGGTTTTAGCAATAACACCTATTTCAGTTTTGCTAAAGCCCATATCAATGAAAAATGGGGTCTGCAATGCGGTAGCCATGTTGTCGCCCAGTTTGTAGAGAACAAGAAAAGCCAAGGTATAGAGTGCGGTTTTAATGCCATTACTTTGAATGAAGTCTCTAAAAGGTAATACAACAGCCTCGTGTAAGGATTTGGGTGCATTATGTTCTGTATCTAATTCTTTAATAAACAGTGTCAGTAATATCCCTAAGATCATAAATGCAGCAACAATCATAAATACAGATTGCCAGCTAATATGATCGGCTAAAATAAAAGCGAGGGAGCCGGGAACCAAGCCAGATAAACGATAAGCTTGCACATGGATTGAGTTACCTAAACCCAGCTCATTTTCAGGCAGTAATTCACGTCGATAGGCATCTAGAACAATATCCTGACTCGCACTAAAGAAAGCAACACCAGCAGCTAGATATGCTACAGACCAGATATCCATTACGGGGTTAATGTAACCAAAGGCAGCAATACTAACGAGTAAGAAAAGTTGTGTTACTAACATCCAACTTCTTCGTCTTCCCATGCTACCTAATGAGTATCTGTCCATTAAAGGGGACCAGAGGAATTTCCATACATAAGGAATGCCAATTAAAGAGAATAACCCTATTTCTGTTAGACTGACCCCTTCAGAACGTAGCCAGCCAGGGACGAGTTGGTAAAGTACGAATAAAGGTAATCCTGAACTGAACCCGGTAAAGATACAGATCAACATACGCTTATTTAAAATAGCTTGCTTGAAAGTGCTAGATGACATTAAAGTGGAATGCTCAATAAAATGTTAATGTTATCAAGCTTATCAGAGAGAACAAATGAGCAAAAGGATTGAAGGTATTTTTAAGCAATAGGTCGCCATCCAATGCAATCGATTGGGTAGCTACCTGTACCTTTGAAAAAGTCTAAACAGGTGTTCATTTCACTTTTAAAGAATAAATCTTGAGTTAGTGCTTGTGCGCCATGCAGGCTGATTTCGTGCATTAAATGCCAAAATACTCTTTCTTGAGCTGAATGAGGCGTTTCATCAACAACTTTTAACAAGGTCCATTCAGACATAGTATCTAAAATAAATTGGTCTAACTCAGTGTAATGTAGTTTGTTGTCGATAACAGCATTCACATAGGCGTGCATTTGCGTAATTTTATTATTGATAAACTGCTCAATTATCATAAGTCCCCTAGGAGGCTCCCTGCTTCCTTAAATTATGTATTCCTTTATTCCTAATTGTATATTCAAATTCATTACTTAAGTTATCGAAGATCTTTCGTACTTTGTCAAAAAAATACCGAGTAATTTTGTTATAAAAGTGTAAGAAAGAGTAGGGCTTTATAGCGGATTAATGATATCACTCAATAGCTTACTGAATGAAATAGTGTTGCGTTATTTCATCCAGGATAAAACGAAAACACCATGTATTTGAGGGGCGATTAATACTTATATTGGTAATTAATTTATGTTGTGAAAGCTCTCATGAATAGTTTATTCCGCGGGAAGTAATGTGGCTTTAATAAGTAATAGCGGCTCAACAGGGACATCTTCCCAGGCCATGCTTTCATTATAATCTGTTTTAACTTTGGCCATGGCTTCTAATACTTCTTCACCCTCAACAATTGCGCCGAAAACAGCGTACCCCCAACTTCTGCCAGGATCTAAATTGGTGTTATCTGCAACATTAAAAAAAAATTGCCTATTCGCGGTATGAGGGCGATTTTCTTTTGCCATGGCGATGGTACCTATTTCATTTTTCAACCCATTGCCTGATTCATTAACAATATCTGGGTTTAGTTTCTTTTCGGTAAAGTTGGTGTCATAGCCACCACCTTGAACAACAAAGTCTTCAACAACACGATGAAATATTGTGTTGTTATACTCGCCCGTGACAACGTAAGTTAGAAAATTATCGACAGTTAAAGGCGCCTTTACTCGGTCTAACTCAACAATAATTATTCCCATTGATGTTTCTAGTTTAACTTTTGGATAGATATTCGTTGGGTCAATCGCCTTATTTTGCGCAAAGCTCATCAAGCTCATTAAGCAAAGGGTGATTAAAAAAATAAAACTTGTGTAACGTTTCATATCATTTTACTCCATAACGCTTATAAAAAAGCTTTAATGTCTTTGCTGTTTAAAATACTAAGTAATAGCGTGTTTAAATTCTGATTGAAGTCGCGCTCCAACACAGCTATATCGGCTTTTAGCGCACCTTCGCTATTGCCTCTATTTTTAAAAGTGTTTGTTAAGGTTTGCTGACCATTATCAATAGTGATTTTTATGATAATTTCACTTTGAGTACGATATTTCATCGTCTCTTGTTCGACACTAATGATAGCTTTCTCAATATCAATATTAATTGCTGTTGAGGCAAGCGCAGTAATAGATAAGCCTTGCTTTTGCCAATTATTACTAAGGTTTTTATTAATAATAGATTCTAAACGTTCTTGCGATGACAATATGGTAGCCGCTTCACCCTCTTTTAAAATTTGTACGATATGATTGCTTGTTCGCATGTCTGTGACGGTTAACTGAGCTTGCTTATTGTTATAAACACTATGACTTGGCACAGTTACATCTGGCGCTACAATTAAGTGACTTGGTGTAGTTGAACAGGCACTTAGCGTAATTAACAAAGAGATAAATATAAATAATTTTACTGACATGAAACTTTTCTCCAGAGTTTTTCTTAGTCGTTTTGACGATAATTATGGATGAGATGTTTAACGTTTTATAGCTGATTGGGTAACAAACTTATCATTACTGGCAATCAATTTTTCATTACCAAAAATACGTTTTAATTTTATATGATAAGCTAATTGTCTATTACCTATAATACGTAATTCACCACCTTTCCTTAGTACACGAAAACTGTCTTTGAACATCTGCCACGCAATATGATCGGTTGTGGCGGTATGTTGGTGAAATGGCGGATTACAGAGGATAAGATCAACACTATTACTTGGAACATCAGTTAAACAATCGTTTAATTGAAAATGACATTGGCTCATGAGGTTAGGTAAATTTTGCTTAATATTCTCTTTTGCTGACTCAATGGCCATATGGGACTCATCAAAGAACTGGATTTGTGCTTCGTTTTGCTCTGCTAAAACAGATAAGCCAATAACTCCGTTACCGCAACCTAAATCAATGACTTTAGTACCCGCTTTAACTTCAGGTAAATTTTCAATAAAGTAACGAGCACCAATATCAAGTTTGTCTCGCGCATAAACATTCGCGTGATTACTTATAGTAAAGTTTCTTTCTTGCTCCGAAAATTTTTGTTTTTGATTAAGTGGCCACACTGTTGGAAATGGTGAATCTTGCTTAATAGGGTTATCGAGTTGGCAAAATACTAATCGTGCCTTTTTTACCGCTAACGATGTTTTGGTTGTTCCCAAGTATTTTTCGAATAACTTCAAGGTTGAACTATGTATTTCTTTTGCTCTATCGGCGGCGATAAAGATAACGTCTTTATTCATGACTTCTTTTATCTTTATTAATTGCTCAACTAAAAGTGATTTGCTTTTTGGGATTTTATATAGAATGAGCGTGGTAGTGCTAGGTAAAGGATCTAAGCTATTCAGCTGTACCACATTGCTGTTATCTAAATTATTTTGCTCGATGTTATAAGCAATGCCTTTCATGCTAATAAGCGAATCATTAATTGAAAAGACTTGAGTACCTGAATGCGTTGTTGCCGTTAAACTAGTAGCTATGGCACCAAAAGTATCATTATAAATGGTAACCTGACTTGCAGGTGTAACTAACTCTTGCTCATTAATATAGTTTATTATGTACTCATCAGCAGAGTCCCAAGCTTGTAAGCTTCTATTGACCTGAGCAACAGGGAAGCGGGTGAGGAATAGGTTTTTGTCATTGACAATAAATGGGCTGATCATAAGTATGGTTACAAGTACTAAATTTAAAAAAGCTATTGTGCCACAAATGTTGTGTTTTTGTGGGGAGATAAGAGTAAAAAAAGTAAAAATTTGTCACAGTGATTTAACAACCCTAAAAACTCATGAACGCATAATTATTGTTAATTAATAGATGAGTCACTAGTTTAAATCAGCTAGAATTACCGAGTTTTCATCAGCTATGAGTCCATTATGACAATTGAATCAATTATTGAACAAAAATTAATGTCGGCCTTTTCTCCTGTGGTTTTAGATGTCGTAAATGAAAGTAATCAGCACAATGTTCCTCCGGGTAGTGAATCGCATTTTAAGGTGGTTATTGTTTCTACAGAATTTGAAGAAGAGCGCTTGATTAAACGCCATCGTGCTGTGAATAAAGTTTTAGCTACAGAGCTTGCTGAACATATTCACGCGCTGGCGCTACATACTTATACGGAAAAAGAATGGCATGATCATTATGCTAACAATACACCGCTTTCTCCTAAGTGTTTAGGCGGTGGTAAGTAGTCAGTACTGACAATTCAAACTGCTCGTACCTCTTTGCAAGAAAAGCAAGGTAAACTAGGCAGCAATTTTTTATATATTCAAACTAGCTTAATGTTATTTAAGTCAGTTATTCACAAAAATAAAAGGTTTTCTTATGGTTATTAAACCAAAAATTCGTGGTTTTATTTGTACTAATGCTCACCCAACAGGTTGTCAGGCTCATGTAAATGAGCAAATTGCTTATGTTAAAGAGCAAGCTTACACCGCTGATGGTCCTAAAAATGTATTAGTGATCGGCGCTTCAACGGGTTACGGTTTAGCTTCTCGTATTACATCAGCTTTTGGTCACAATGCTAAAACATTAGGTATTTTCTTCGAGAAGCCACCAACAGAAAAGAAAACGGCAAGTGCTGGTTGGTATAACACGGCAGCTTTTCAACAAGCGGCTGATGAAGCGGGAATATACTCAAAGAATATCAATGGTGATGCTTTCTCTCATGAAGTAAAAGCTCAGGCAATTGAAGCAATTAAAGCGGATATGGGCAAAATTGATTTAGTCGTTTATTCACTTGCTTCACCACGTAGAACGGATCCTGATACAGGTGAAGTATACTCTTCAACATTAAAGCCTATTGGTCAAAGTGTTACCACGAAGAACTTAAACACTTCAAAACGTGTTATTGATGAAGTGTCAGTTGAAGCGGCAAATGACGCTGAAATCCAAGGTACTATCGATGTCATGGGTGGTGCTGATTGGGAATTGTGGATGAATGCCCTTAATGATGCGGGTGTATTAGCACAAGGCGTAAAAACAGTAGCATATACTTATATCGGCAAAGAGTTAACTTGGCCAATTTACGGAAAAGCAACGATAGGTAAAGCGAAAGAAGATTTAGATAGAGCAGCGACTGCTATTAATAACGTAACAGCTTCATTGAACGGTCAAGCACGTGTTACTTCATTGAATGCGGTCGTTACTCAAGCAAGTTCTGCTATTCCAATTATGCCTTTATATATTTCTGCGATGTTTAAAGTAATGAAAGCCGATGGCACTTATGAAGGTTGTATTGAGCAAATTTCAAATCTGTTCAAAGAGAATATTTATGGTGACTCTCCTCGTATCGATGAACAAGGTCGATTCCGTCAAAACTATAAAGAACTTGAAGATAGCGTTCAGCAACGTGTAACAGACATTTGGAATACTGTAGATACAGATACAATTGATGAACTAACGGATTATGTTGGTTATCACGCTGAATTCTTGAAATTATTTGGTTTTAACGTTGATGGTGTTGATTATGATGCAGACGTTAGTCCTGAGTTAGCAATAAGCAACTTACTCTAATTACATTGAATTTGTAATTGATAAAAAACCTTTTGCTTTGGCAAAAGGTTTTTTTTATTCACTAATCATGTTTTGCTGTTAAAGCATATCGTTATAGTCTTCTTCTAAATCAGTATAATCTTCTTCAGTAATACCTAATACACTTAACACTTGTGCTGAATGTTGATGCCAATCTGGTGCCAATTTAAATCGTTTAACTCGCTCAACCATATTTTCAGCAGCTTTAAGAGCAGCAAAGGCTAATTGATCTTGACTCCCGGTAATGGGGGACAGATATTTTTCATCATGATGCTGTAAAATTAACTGGCAAATATTTTTAGGTAAGTGCCAAGAAGAGGCAACGTAGTAACCTAATACGGCATGGTTGGTACTATAGTTTTTCTCCTCTAAGGCGATAGAGGTTTCTCCTGCACTATTTGCTTCAATAAGAATATCTTTGTAATTACTAAACTTGAGCGCAAGAAGTGGAATACCACAGTCATGAAATAAGCCGATGGTATAAAGCATATCGACAGGGATTTTACTTTTAATCTTGTTACCAATAAATGTCATAGCATTGGCCACATCAAGAGCATCGTCCCAGAATCGTTCTAAAGAAATACAGGCATCCCCTTGGAAAGATGATTTTAGTAATATCGCGGTAACAAGGCCATTAATGGTAGTTAGCCCTAACATCATTACTGCTTGTTTAATTTCAGATATGCGCCTATTCATTCCATAAAAAGGTGAGTTAATGATTTTCAAAATAGTGGCAGATAAGCCGACATCATTACTGATTAATTGAGCCACTAGCTCAATATTTGGCTCGTCTTGATCCATTAAATTTTGAAGTTCGCTTAATATTTCTGGTTTCACTGGGACTTGATAACTTGCAACAACACCCGCCATTTTCTCATTATCTAGTTCAATCATTTTTTATCCTGCTTAATTTGAAACGCCTGAAGGGAAATTTCTTATCTTCAACTGTTATAGCACGATGTTTGTTATTGATATTGACTTAGTTCAAGTTTTTTAAATTTGCTGATTATCGAACAAAAAATTGCTTTATCTGTATCGGTGTATTATTGTATTGATACACTATACTTTTGGATTGATGAATGTGACTCAATTTTCAATTTCAGCAAGCTCAGGAATACCTATATACAAGCAGCTATGTACACAGATAGAGCGCATGGTATTAACGAATGTTTTTTCGCAAGGTGAGGTACTACCTTCTGTAAGGCAAGTTGCATCTGAGTTAGAAGTGAATCCCATGACGGTTTCAAAGGCTTATGGCTTACTCGAAGAACGTGGAGTATTAACTCGCTTACGTGGCAAGGGGATGGCGGTAGCCAAACAAGCTCAAGAAAAATCAAATCAAGAGAGGTTATTGGTGCTTTCAGCAATGATTGATGAATTAGTTAAAGAAGCAACGCTAATGGGATTAACTGAAGATGAGTTAACCAAGTTGTTTAAAGAGAAGCTTGGTGCTGAGTACAGTCTAGCTGATATTAAGGAGTAATATATGTCTACAGTGATTTCAATTGAAAATTTGAATAAATCCTATGATAAGCAATCGGTATTATCTGGCTTAAATTGGAAGATCAGTCAAGGAGACATTGTTGGTTTGCTGGGGAAAAATGGTGCTGGAAAATCAACGTTATTGAAAAGTTTATTAAATATTGATGAGATTGATGGTGGCCAAATTTCAGTTTTTGATGAAGCTCACCATAGTTTAAGTCTCTTATCAAAAGAGAAAATAGGATATGTACCACAAGAAAATGATGAAATTACTTGGCTACCCGTGGCTGATTTAATCAAATTTAGAAAGCAATTTTATCAACAATGGTCAGATGAAAAAGTTAATTACTATCTTGATAAGTGGCAAATAGATACTCGTAAAAAAATGATAGAGCTATCGCCAGGACAAGCTCAAAAAGTACTAATTATCTTGGCTCTTGCTTCTATGCCTGAGTTACTCATTTTTGATGAACCAGCATCAGCATTAGATCCCGCAGGCAGGAGAGATCTACTCAAAGAGTTAGTGAGTTTGGCTTGCGATGAAAACATTACTGTGATCTTTTCAACTCATATCACCTCAGATCTTGAGCGTTTAGCCAGTAAGGTTGCTATCTTAGATAAGGGCAAAATTTGTTATTTTGATGATTTAGATAAAACTAAGGAAAATGTCGTGCAGCTGGTGATGCATGGGCAACAATTATCTCAGCAGCAAATTCCAAATGCTTTAAGGAGTGATATCAAGGGAAATAATACAAATTGCGTTGTCACAAAAGTTGATTTGATGTGGCTAGAAGAGCAGAAACAGCAAGGTGTAAAAATTGATATTAACCCGATGGGGCTAGAAGATATCTTTTTGGAGATCACCGCATCATGAAAAATATCTTAACTTATGGCTGGTATGCCAGAATATTTATTATTGTGCTGTGGTTTGCATCGTTCTGGTTTCGCACCACAGTAGATTTTGAACAAAAGCAAGCATTATTGGTTGCTCTAGTCGGTTTAAGCAATCTTACGTTATATTTAATCGTTGCCATGCGATTACCTTTATTAACACATAGCCAAAGCTCAGCTGTACTGCCAGGGTTTTCATCACAGTTAAAAACAGCGCTGCTACAAATACTGGGCTTTAGTTTATTGCCAACTTTACTGCTATTGCCAAACATCTGGATGTCGCTTGGTTTAATTTCTATCATGCTGGCCTGCGCAATGTTAATGGCTGCCATGATATATCTACCTAAATATCAAATAATATTTGTTGCGATTATGCTATTGCCAATCAGCTTTGAGTCGCTATCTATTGTGGTAACCTTTGATCAGGTAATGAGCTTTTTTGTTTATATCTTGCCGGCTATAGCTGTATGTACATGGTTGTTACTTGATAAACTGGTGGTCTATCGAAAACCCAGTAAACATATCGCCAAAATGATGCTAATGGTTAATGCAAGCTTAGATAGAACCTTGGCAGCACAAGATCATATTCCTCCTGAGTCACAAAATATTCTTATGCGCTGGTGGGGTAATTTAAATTTTGGTCATGAGAGAAAAATCATAAGCGCTGCTGATGAACAACAGCAAAGATTGTCAATAAGAAAACTCATCGCCATTAGTTGTCAAAGTAGTGCATCATTTAGCAAATACTCATATATTACTTGGTCTTTAGCGACGATATTAGTGTGTAGTGTAGCTCTAACAATAGACCAGAGCCATTATGCTGCTTTTATTCCTTTAATTTCTATAGTACCGGCTATTATTATTGGTACTGCCTCTATTACCTTATTTCAAATGGTCAATAGTAAAAGCAGTTATTTAGCGAGGTTGTCAATTTTACCTCGATTTAAAGACAAGCAATCTTTTGCTAAAGCTTTGATTAAATACATTCTATTCAATCAAGGAGCAATCATTGTGTTTATTGCTTTGTTGGTTGCGATAACGATTTTGACCTTTGAGCACTTGTCGTGGGGCATGTATTTTAAAGTTTGTTTGTTAGCCATAGCATTATGTTTAATTAACAGTGCCTTGATGTTTTTCTGCTGGAGTAATAAATCGACTGGATTTCAAAAGTACATTTTTATAATTGTTTTTAATTTTATACTCTTTATGTTAGTTATTTTAGAAATGACCCATAACGGTATTGATTCAGTAATGTCCTTGTCCTCAATCTTCACTGTCATGGTTGTATGTGCAGGCTTGTGCGCATACACAATAAAGCGTTATCTTCATCGTTTTACTGTCACAGTGTAAATTTATATTTTCAATTATTCAGCTGGTTGTTTATTGAGTAGCTTTGTATTTACTGTTTTTCGTCAGTTGATTACTACTTAATCACTATCAATAAAACAAACGAATTGTATACAGTTCGTTTGTTTTAAACATCATTCCTTGTCTTTTCCAGTCTCTGATTGTCTTGTATAAAAAATGTGATGAATTCTTTCAACAAATTGTCGTTTGAATCAAATTTAATCATGTAATTTTTCAGGAAAATTGCTCAGTTACCGTAGAATAAAATAGCCTTTTTATGGTAGTATTCGCGCCAGAAAATTTTAACTTAGAGCCAGTGGGTCACATTTTTTTCGCTAAATTTATATTTACGACTAAAATTATAGACTTACTGAAATACACTGAAGTCGGCAAGTTATAATTTATCTAATTGATATTTAAGGATTAATTTATTTTGATATTAATTAGATAAGCTAACGAGCTGGTTTTATACTCCCATCAAAAGTAGTGCAAGTGTTTATGATTACAATAAAAAAAGGCTTGGATGTTCCTGTACAAGGTGCTCCTCAGCAGGTAATCCATGATGGTCCGACCATCAAAACCGTTGCAACACTCGGTGAAGAGTTTGTGGGTATGCGTCCAACCATGTTTGTTAAAGTGGGTGATCGCGTAACTAAAGGTCAGGTGATTTTTGAAGATAAAAAAAATCCTGGCGTGAAGTACACATCTCAAGCTGCCGGTGTTGTTAAAGAAATTAACCGTGGTGAAAAACGTGTTTTGCAATCAGTTGTTGTTGAAGTTGACGGCGATGCAAAAGAAACGTTTGCTTCTTACCCAGCGAATGAATTAGCAAGTATCGCACGTGAAGACGTTGTGAAAAATCTTGTCGATTCAGGTCTTTGGACTTCGTTAAGAACTCGCCCATTCAGCAAAGTTCCTGTTATAGACAGTACACCAGCTGCGATTTTTGTTAGTGCAATGGATACTAATCCATTAGCTGCAAATCCAGAGGTGATTATTGCTGAGCAAGCAGAAGCATTTCAACAGGGCTTAACGATCCTTTCTCGTCTTACTGACGGTGAAGTTTTCGTAAGTAAAGCGCCTGGTGCAAATATTCCTGTGGATAGCAACGCAACTGTTACTGAGTTTGCCGGTAAGCATCCAGCTGGTTTAGTGGGTACTCATATCCATTTCCTTAAAGCTGCAAATGCAGAGCGATTTGTATGGCATGTTGGTTATCAAGATGTAATTGCAATTGCTAAGTTGTTCACTACTGGTGAATTAGATAGCACACGTGTTATCTCACTTGCAGGCCCTGCCGCTAAGAACCCTCGTCTTGTGCGTACTGTATTAGGTGCAAATACAGATGAGTTAACAGCAGGTGAAGTAACTGAAGGTGAACTTCGTGTGGTTTCTGGCTCTCTACTTATGGGGGCTACAGCAACAGCGGTTCATGGCTACTTAGGCCGTTATCACGTACAAGTTTCATTAATTCTTGAAGGGCGTGAAAAAGAGTTTATTGGTTACATGTACCCAGGCCCTAACAAGTTCTCTGTTACACGTGCATATATGTCTCATTTCTTCCCTAAGAAACTATTCAATATGACCACTACAACTAATGGTAGTGAACGTGCGATGGTGCCAATTGGCAACTTTGAACGTGTTATGCCTCTAGATATTTTACCTACCATGTTATTGCGTGATTTAGTGGCGAAAGATACTGACACTGCACAACAACTTGGTGCCTTAGAGCTAGACGAAGAAGATTTAGCGCTTTGTACATTTGTTTGCCCAGGCAAAACAGATTACAGCGTACTTCTACGTGATTGCCTAACCACAATCGAGAAGGAAGGTTAGTCATGGGCTTGAAAAAGTTTATTGAAG
>Ga0193960_1000723_pt1 | contig 13459 bp, 10 predicted proteins | sample FB_3_MG_FD_140338 | JGI IMG/M metagenome (GOLD analysis project Ga0193960, IMG submission 140338) | Microbial mat bacterial communities from the Broadkill River, Lewes, Delaware, United States - FB_3_MG | ecosystem: Environmental > Aquatic > Freshwater > River > Microbial mats | place: USA... | reverse complement strand
TACCATCCAAAGGGATTCCAATAAAAAAACTTTTGAAAAATTAAATTTGAAGCAACCAATGCCGCAATAAACATAGAGGCTAAAATTAAATAGATTGTAAAGGCTTCAGATTTTAGTTTTGGATTCATTAGTAGCAAGTTGATACGAATATAGTAATTTATTCTTATTTTTGCTTTTTGAAATTTGAATTGAAATAAATATATAAAATGAAAGCATACATATTTCCAGGTCAAGGAGCGCAATTTTCAGGAATGGGTTTAGATTTATATCAAAACTCGCCATTAGCTCAAGAACTTTTTGAACAAGCAAACAATATTTTAGGTTTTTCTATAACAGACATTATGTTTGAAGGTACTGCAGAAGATTTAAAACAAACTAAAGTAACGCAACCTGCAATTTTTTTACATTCAGTAATTTTAGCAAAAACATTAGGAGATAATTTTAAGCCAGAAATGGTTGCAGGTCATTCTTTAGGTGAACTTTCTGCTTTAGTAGCAAATAACGTGTTAACTTTTGAAGACGGACTTAAATTGGTTTCTAAAAGAGCCTTAGCAATGCAAAAAGCGTGTGAAGCTCAAGAGTCAACAATGGCTGCAGTTTTAGGATTAGAAGATGCTGTTGTTGAAGAAGTTTGTGCAAGTATAGATGGAATAGTAGTAGCTGCTAATTATAACTGTCCAGGACAATTAGTTATTTCTGGAGAAATTGCTGCTATAGACAAAGCCTGTGCTGCACTTACGGAAAAAGGAGCAAAAAGAGCGTTAAAATTACCAGTTGGTGGAGCGTTTCATTCTCCTTTAATGGCACCTGCAAGAGAAGAATTGGCTGAAGCTATTAAAAATACAATTTTTAGTGAGCCTACATGTCCTGTTTATCAAAATGTTGTTGCAAAGGCTGTAACAAATCCAAATGAAATTAAAGAAAACTTAATAGCACAATTAACAGCTCCGGTGCGTTGGACACAATGTGTACAAGCGATGGTTGCTGATGGAGGAACTGAATTTATTGAGGTTGGTCCAGGTAAAGTTTTACAAGGATTAATGCGTAAAATAGATAGAACTGTTTCTGCCAGTGGAGCTACTGTTTAAATACAGTTTTTTTCAATATGCGTTGTAAATACATACAAAAAGGCTTTCAATTTAATTGAAAGCCTTTTTAGTTTTTTTAATATTATGTGAGTTAAAATACTGTTTGCTTTAAAACTATTAAAGTGTTTCTTGCCATTTCCAAGCAGAAAGTAGCGCAACATCTAATCCAAGTTCGGCTTTCCACCCAAGCTCTTCATTAGCAAAATTTGTATCTGCGTAGGCTGCTGTAATATCACCTTCTCTTCTATCTACTAGTTTGTAATTTACTTTTTTACCTGTAACTTTTTCAAAAGTTTTTATAACTTCTAAAACAGAATTTCCTTTACCTGTACCTAAATTAAAAACTTCAAATTGAGATTTATTCTTATTGTTAATTAATCTTTTTAGAGCAACAATGTGTGCTTTTGCTAAATCAACTACATGAATATAATCACGCACGGCAGTTCCATCTGGAGTTGGATAGTCGCTTCCAAAAACTGATAATTCTTTTCTAATACCAGCTGCAGTTTGCACTACAAAAGGAATTAAATTTTGAGGAACTCCAATTGGTAATTCTCCAATTTTTGATGATTCGTGTGCACCTGTTGGGTTAAAATATCTTAACGCAATTGCTTTTAAATCAGTTACTTTTGTGGTGTCTTTAATAATTTCCTCACCAATTTGCTTTGTGTTTCCATAAGGAGATTCTGCAGGTTTTATCGGTGCCTTTTCTGTAATAGGTAATTCGTCCGCTTGTCCGTAAACAGTACAAGATGAGCTGAATATGAAATTGTTTAGGTTGTTAGCTTTCATTTCTTGAAGCAAATACACCAAACTTCCAATATTGTTTTCGTAATATTCTAAAGGCATTTGAACGCTTTCACCAACTGCTTTAGAAGCTGCAAAATGTATAACACCATCAACTTTATTAGTTGCGAAAAACTTTTTAACGTTTGTTTTATCTTTTAAATCAATATTAAAATAAGTAGGTTTTATTCCTGTTATTGAAGTGATTTTATCTAGAACTTCAATAGAAGTATTGGATAAATTATCAATAATCAAAACTTCAAAACCCTCATTTTGTAATTCTACAACGGTATGAGAACCAATAAAACCTAGCCCACCTGTAACTAAAATTTTTTTCATAATTATTTAACGAAATTTAAAATTGTTGACGAAATAAAGTTCAATTGCTCTTCATCTAATTCGGTATGCATCGGTAAAGAAATAACGGTGTCAATTAGTTTATTTGTAACTTTAAAATCAGTTTCATTATAACGTTTATCTGCATATGCTTTTTGACTGTGTAAAGGTACAGGGTAGTAAATAGCATTTGGAATTCCATTATCTAATAAATGTTGGTGTAATTCGTTTCTTTTACCATTTAATATTTGTAAAGTGTATTGATGAAAAACGTGACAATCACAATTTTCACAGATAAATTCGCAGCTATTTCCTGTTTTAGGAGTTGTAATATTTACATTATTTTTAAACGCATTGTTATAAAATATTGCTGCCTTTCTGCGCGCATCACAATATGCGTCTAGGAGTGGTAATTTTATATTTAAAACAGCTGCTTGAACGCTGTCTAATCTAGAATTAACCCCAACAACATCGTGGTAATAACGCTTGTACATTCCGTGGTTAACAATTCCTCTAATTGTATGTGCTAAATCATCATCATTTGTGAAAATTGCACCACCGTCTCCATAGCAGCCTAAATTTTTAGAAGGAAAGAAAGAAGTTGTTCCAATAGTTCCAATGGTTCCAGCTTTCTTTTTACTACCATCTTTAAATGTGTAATTTGCTCCAATTGCTTGTGCGGTATCTTCAATTACGAATAAGTTGTGTTCTTTAGCAATTTCTAATATAGCTTCCATATTTGCACATTGTCCGAATAAATGAACAGGTACAATGGCTTTTGTTTTTGGGGTAATTGCTTTTTTTAATGCCGCAATATCCATATTAAAAGTATCTTTTTCAACATCAACTAACACGGGTGTTAAGTGTAAAAGCGCGATAACTTCTACAGTTGCAGCAAAGGTAAAGTCGGCTGTAATTACTTCGTCCCCAGGTTCTAATCCTAAACCCATCATAGCAATTTGAAGTGCATCGGTACCATTTGCACACGGAATAACGTGTTTTACATCTAAATATGTTTCTAAATTTTTTTGAAAAGCATGAACTTCAGGTCCATTTATGTAAGCTGCAGATTTTAAAACTTCTGAAATTTTTGAATCAACTTGTTTTTGAATTTTAGCGTATTGACTTTGAAGGTCAACCATTTGAATTTTTTTCATGGTAAGATTTGTATGTATTCTAACAAACAAAAATACAATAAAAGAGATTCCTATCCAATCTAAAATATGGATTAGTTACTACAACGTTTTACTCAAATAAATCTGATGATAAATAGCGATCTCCACGATCACAAACAATGGCAACAATAATTCCTTTGTCTATGGTTTTAGATAATTTTACGGCTGCTGTAACTGCGCCTCCGCTACTCATTCCTGCAAAGACACCTTCTTCTTTTGCTAGTCTTTTGGTCATTTCCCTAGCTTCAGTTTCACTAACTTCAATTACAGTATCTACTTTTTTAGGATTGAATATTTTTGGTAAAAATTCTGGAGACCATTTTCTAATTCCTGGAATTTTAGAATTATCTGTTGGCTGTGCACCAATAATTTGAATGTTTTTATTTTTTTCTTTTAAGAAAGTTGAAGTTCCCATAATGGTTCCAGTTGTTCCCATTGCAGAAACAAAATGTGTTATTTCACCATTGGTGTCTCTCCAAATTTCGGGCCCAGTAGTTTTGTAATGTGCTTTCCAATTGTCTTCATTAGCAAATTGATTCAGCATTTTATATCCTTTTTCTTTTACCATTTTTTCGGCATAAGTTCTAGAGCCTTCAATGCCAATATCGCTAGACGTTAAGGTAACTTTTGCTCCATAGGCTTGCATAGTTTGTACTCTTTCTTTTGTTGAGTTTTCTGGCATCACCAGTTCAATTTTAATTCCAAATTGTTGCGCAATCATAGCCAAAGCAATACCTGTATTTCCACTTGTAGCTTCTATTAAATAATCTTTTTCCTGTAAATCGCCTTTTTCTAGAGCAGTAGCAATCATATTGTAAGCGGCTCTATCTTTTACACTTCCTCCAGGATTGTTTCCTTCTAATTTAAGATAGAGTGAAACACCTTCTTTTATTAAAATATTTTTGGCTTTTACTAATGGTGTATTTCCTATAAAATTGAATAAACTTTTAGATTTCATTTATTATTTTTTTTGTTTCAATTTAATTTCTGCTTTATGATATACTAAAGAGTTTTCTGGAATAGATTCTGTTATCCAAACGTTACCACCAATTATGCTGTTTTTTCCAATAACAGTTTTTCCTCCCAATATAGTTGCGTTTGCATAAATTGTTACATTTTCTTCAACAGTTGGGTGTCTTTTTACATTTTTTAATTCTTTTGAAACTTGTAACGCTCCTAAAGTAACACCTTGGTAAATTTTTACATGGTCTTTAATGATGCAAGTTTCACCAATTACGGTTCCAGTTGCGTGATCTATAAAAAAACTTTTGCCAATTGTAGCTCCTGAGTGAATGTCAGTTCCTGTTTTGCTATGTGCATATTCGCTCATGAGCCTTGGTATTAAAGGTGTTTTAAGTAAGTGTAATTCGTGACTAAAACGATAAATTGCAATAGCATAAAACCCAGGATAAGCCATATAAACTTCTTCAATACTATTTGATGCAGGGTCGTTGTTTACCAATTCTAGTGCATCTAAATTTAAATTTTCTAAAATTTCGGGAAGCTTGGATAAAAATGTTTTCCAGATTGTGCCACAAGGTTCTTTATTAATAATGCAAGCTAACTTGTAAATTTCATTAAAATCTATTTCTAATTGCTCAATATTTCTAGCAATGCACGTATCAGCATCAAATAAAGTTTGAAATAAGTTATCTGTAAATTTTTCAGTATTATGTTTTAAGCTGAAATTTAAGTGTGGTCGATTTTTACTCGATATTATTTTATTAATAATACTTTCCTTATCTGTCATAGTTTTACGTTTCTATATTTTAATTTAATAAGCTGTACCTAATTTTTTAACAATTAATTTCTTTTTGGTTATCATATTTTCTAACTGAGCGATGGAAATTTATTGCTTCAATAAGATTCTTTCCATATAAAATTTTAGTAATAAATTAGGGCCTTTACTACAGCTAATTAATCCTGTTAATTATATAATAGTAGATTGCCCTAAGTCAATATTATTTTTATTATAAAATGTATTTTCATCATCTAAAATAAAATCGCTTAAAAAATTTCCAACATTTGTTGTTGAAAAATGATTGGTACTATTTAAGTCTGGTGTAGTTATGTTTAGTTCAATAGATTTTTCAACGGCAGTTCTAATTGTTTCTGCTTCTTCATGTAACTGAAAATGGTCTAAAAGCATTGCGGCAGATAAAACAGCAGCTAAAGGATTGGCAATATTTTTACCTTTTGCTTGCGGGTACGAGCCATGAATTGGTTCAAACAAAGCAGTGTCTGTTCCAATTGAGGCAGAAGCTAATAAGCCAATAGATCCTGAAATTACACTTGCTTCATCAGATAAAATATCACCAAACATATTTTCAGTTAAAATTACATCAAATTGTTTTGGGTTTAATATAAGTTGCATGGCTGCATTGTCAACAAATAAAAAATTTAAATTAACGGTAGGGTAATTTTTAGAAATCTCAACGATGCGTTTCCTCCATAAGCGAGATGTTTCTAATACATTAGATTTATCAACCAAGGTTAGTTTTTTGCGTCTTATTTGTGCGCTTTTAAACGCTAAATGGGCAATTCTATCTATTTCTTTAACTGTATATTTACAAATATCAATAGCTTCTGTGCCTTCTTTATTTAATTCTTTTTTGCCAAAATAAATTCCACTTGTTAGTTCTCTAAAGATTACAAAATCTACACCTTTTATAACTTCGGCTTTTAAATTGGATTGATGAATAAGAGCATCATAAGTAGTTAATGGACGAATATTTGCAAAAAGACCTAAGCTTTTTCTAAGTTTTAATAAACCTTGTTCAGGACGCACTTTAGCATTGGGGTTGTTATCGTATTTGGGATCTCCAATGGCTCCAAATAAAATAGCATCTGCTTCGATACAAATTTTTAAAGTTGCATTGGGTAATGGGCTTCCAGTTTCCTCTATTGCAATTGCACCTACGCTAGCATATTTATATATAAAATTATGGTTGTATTTTTCTGCAATTGCATCTAACGCCTTTACTGCTTGTTGAATTACTTCTGGACCAATTCCATCGCCTGAAAGCAAAGCTATTTCTAGTTTCATTTGTTTATATTATTTTTTAATAGTCATATGTTATTCACCATATAGCATATAATATAGTAAATTTTTGCATACATATCTCTTAACTTTATTAATTCAAATTTTTTAGATGTAAAAATTGAGGTTAAGTTAAGTTATTCTTTTGAAAAAACATTAAAAAAATAATAGGATTATTAGTCGTTAAATATGAATATTTGTTTTTTGAATATGATTTAATTCCATTAAATGATGAATGTCGCTGTCATTTACTTCTTTATGAAAATCTGCAAACTTTAAAAACTGAGGATATATATCGTCTAATTCAATTTTTGTTAGGTCATAACCAACATTTTTAGCTCTATACGCCAATGCTGCTCTACCACTTCTAGCTGTTAAAACAATAGAAGATTCTGTTACTCCAACATCTTCAGGGTTCATAATTTCGTAAGTTTCTCTATTTTTTATAACACCATCTTGATGAATTCCAGAGCTATGAGCAAACGCATTTTCACCAATAACAGCCTTATTTGGTTGTACTATCATACCCATACTTCTTTGTACTAACAAGCTAGTGTCGTATAATAATTTAGTGTTAATATTAGTATCTAAATTTAAATAAGGATGCTGTTTCATAATCATAACTACTTCTTCTAAAGCAGTATTTCCGGCGCGTTCTCCAATTCCATTAATGGTACATTCTATTTGGCGTGCACCATTTTGAATTCCAGCAATTGCATTTGCAGTAGCTAAACCTAAATCGTTATGGCAATGGCAAGATATAATTACATTATCAATACCTTTTACATTTTCTTTTAAGTATTTTATTTTTGCTCCGTATTCGTCTGGTAAACAATAACCCGTTGTATCTGGAATATTTAAAACAGTTGCTCCAGCTTTAATTACTTGTTCTAGCACTCTAGCTAAGTACTCATTGTCAGTTCTTCCAGCATCTTCAGCGTAAAACTCTACGTCTTCAACAAACTTTTTTGCATATGCTGTAGCTTCGAAAGCACGTTCAATTATTTTATCTTGAGTAGAATTAAATTTGTATTTAATATGAGACTCTGAAGTTCCAATACCTGTATGTATTCGAGGTCTTTTTGCATATTTTAATGCTTGTGCAGCAACTTCAATATCTTTTTTATTAGCTCTAGTTAACCCACAAACTATTGCATTTTTCACCAATTTTGAAATTTCTTCAACTGATGTGAAATCTCCTGGACTAGAAATTGGGAATCCAGCCTCAATAACGTCTACACCTAATAAATCAAGTCGTTTTGCTATTATTAATTTTTGTTCTGTATTTAGCTTGCAACCAGGTACTTGTTCTCCGTCTCTTAACGTTGTGTCAAAAATTTGGACTCGATTTTTACTCATTTCTAATTTTTTTTTATCACTTTTGAATACCAAAAATATGGGGTTACGTTTTTTATAGTTTGTGTAAATACACTTGTTTACTATATTCAAATGGATATTATTTTTTGTAAATAATTAATTATCAACAAGATAAAAATAAAATAGTTACAATGGCTATTGATCAAAAAGATTCGCTTTTTACTTTAGTGAAGTCACTTTCCAAATCTGAAAAACGACAATTTAAATTATATGTTGGCAGATTAGGCGGAAATGCTGAGGCAAACTTTATTACTTTGTTTAATTTATTAGATAAAGTGAATGTTTACGATGATAAACTAATTTTAGAAAAAACGAATATAAAAAAACAACAAATTTCAAATACAAAAGCACATTTATATCGTCAGATTTTAGTGAGTTTGCGTTTCAATCCTGTACATCAAAATATTAGAACTCAAATTAGAGAACAATTCGATTTTGCAGCTATTTTATACAATAAAGGTCTTTATAAACAAAGTCTTAAAATATTAGACAAAGCAAAAGATATTGCAATTTTTAATGGCGAAAATAATTTGGCTTATGAAATTGTTGAATTCGAAAAAGTAATAGAATCTCAGTATATTACACGAAGTATGAGTAATAGAGCAGATGAGTTAACCATACAGGCAAAAGAATTGAGTTTGCGAAATATTAGAATTAGCAAATTGTCTAATTTATCTTTGCAGTTGTATAGTTTAATGCTAAAACAAGGGTACGTAAAAGATAATAGAGATTCTAAATTATTAACTGATTATTTTGAAAAACGTTTGCCTAAATACGAGTTGTCTGAATTAGGTTTTAAAGAAAAGCTTTTTTTATATAAAGCATATTTATGGCATAGTTTAATAAAACAAGATTTTGTTTCTAGTTATAAATATTCACAAAAATGGGTAGATTTATTTGAGGAAAAACCTGAAATGAAAAAACAAAATCCTGTTTTTTATTTGAAAGGAGTTAATTACTTAGCGGAATCTTTATATCTAATTAAATATCGAAAAAAGTTTAAGAAAGTACTTGAAAATTTTGATTTCAATATAAAGAACAATAAGATTATTTTAAATGAGAATACCAAAACATTAGCGTTTTTATACTACAATCAAAATAAGTTAAATCTATATTTTTTAGAAGGTAGATTTACTAAAGGATTGACCTTTGTTCAAAAGCTATTACTAGAAATACAGCAATATGAAGAGCACATAGACGCTCACCATATTATGGTTTTTTATTACAAAATAGGCTGTATGTATTTTGGAGCTGGAGATAACGAAACATGTATTTTTTATCTTAAAAAAATAATTCATAATAAAGATTTAAAAATGCGTGAAGATTTATTGTGTTTCTCACGGGTTTTAAATTTGGTAGCTCATTATGAGGCAGGAATGGATTATAATATTGAAAAATTGATAGTCTCTACCTATAAGTTTTTGTTGAAAATGAACGACTTACATGAGGTGCAAAGAAAAATGATTGAATTTTTAAAGAATTTAAGTAATATTTATCCGCAAGATTTAAAGAAAGAGTTTATTAAGCTACATGCTGAATTAAAAAAATACGAAAATCACCCTTTTGAAAGGCGTGCATTTTTGTATTTGGATATTTTATCATGGTTAGAAAGTAAAATAGAAAATCAACCTGTAGAATTAATTATTAAACAAAAGGCAAAAAAACTTTTAAAGTAAAAAAAATAGTTACATATTTGTATCATAAAATTATGACAAACATACTTATTAATATCATTTCTATTATTGTCTCTGTGATTATTCACGAGTAGATAAGGAATTGTTATTATAATTATTATAAAATTATTGAGCCTTCCTAATTTAATTTAGGGAGGCTTTTTTTATTGAATAAGGAAAAAGTAAACATAATTTTAAACAATATTATTGATTTCTAACTTTTATAAGTTAATGTAATTTTTTTAAGAAATAATCATTGTAAAAGAAAGAGTGTTAATTTACAGTATAACAGTTGTTTATGTTAAATTATTGTAATGTGACTATTGTAAAAAAAGTAAATGAAAAAAATAATACAATAAATGGTGAGTTAAATTTGTGTCTTATTGAAAAATAAATAATAAAATCGAAGTTACTTTAAATATAATTTAAGGTAATTAAAAAAGTATTAAATTAAATGCAATTAAATAAATATAGTAAAAGAGTTACTCAAGATCCAACACAGCCTGCAGCACAAGCTATGTTATATGGTGTAGGGCTATCGGATGATGATATGAAGAAGCCTCAAATTGGAATTGCAAGTACTGGTTACGATGGTAATCCGTGTAATATGCATCTAAATGGGTTAGCTGGGAAAATTAAAGAAGAGGTCAATAAAAATAATGAAGTCGGTTTAATTTTTAACACAATCGGTGTAAGTGATGGTATTTCAATGGGAACATCGGGAATGAATTATTCTTTGCCTTCTCGAGATGTAATAGCAGATTCTATTGAAATTGTTATGAATGCTCAAAGCTACGATGGTTTAGTTACTGTTGTGGGATGTGATAAAAATATGCCAGGTGCAATTATGGCAATGTTGCGTTTAAATCGTCCATCTTTAATGGTGTATGGTGGAACTATTGCTTCAGGAAAATACAATGGAAGAAAATTAAATATTGTTTCTGCTTTTGAAGCTCTAGGTCAAAAAATTGCTGGAGAAATTACAGAAGAAGAATATAAAGAAATTATAAAAAATGCAATACCAGGTGCTGGTGCTTGCGGAGGTATGTATACTGCAAATACCATGGCTTCTTCAATTGAAGCATTAGGGTTTGCATTGCCTTATAACTCATCCATTCCTGCAGAAAACCCACATAAAGAAACTGAAAGTGAGCGTATTGCAGCCGCTATTAAAAATTTATTAGAATTAGATTTAAAACCTCTAGACATTATTACTAAAAAATCTTTAGAGAATGCAGTTGCTTTGGTAAACGCACTAGGTGGATCAACAAATGCTGTTTTACATTATTTGGCAATTGCACATGCTGCGGGTATTGAATTTACATTAGAGGATTTTCAACGAGTAAGTGATCGAACTCCATTAATTGCAGATTTAAAACCAAGTGGAGAGTACTTAATGGAAGATGTACACGGTGTTGGTGGTACACCAGCGGTAATGAAATATTTATTAGAACAAGGGTTTTTACACGGAGATTGTATGACAGTTACTGGTAAAACTTTAGCCGAAAATTTAGCAGATGTAAAAGCACTAAGTTTTGAAGACGATCAACAAGTAATTCATCCAACAGAAAAAGCTCTAAAATCTTCAGGAAATCTTCAAATACTATATGGAAATTTAGCAACAGAAGGTTCAGTAGCAAAAATAAGTGGAAATGAGGGGAGTTTGTTTGAAGGAAAAGCAGTAGTTTTTAATAGTGAACAAGAAGCAAATGATGGAATTGGAGCAGGAAAAGTATCTAGAGGAGATGTTGTTGTTATTAGATATGTTGGTCCAAAAGGAGGTCCTGGAATGCCAGAAATGTTAAAGCCAACTTCTATGATTATGGGTGCTGGTTTAGGAAAATCTGTTGCTTTAATCACAGACGGACGTTTTTCTGGAGGAACACACGGTTTTGTAGTTGGGCATATTACTCCAGAAGCGCAATCGGGAGGAGGAATTGGATTGGTAAAAAATGGAGATATTATTGTAATTGATGCAATTAATAAAACTATCAATATGAAAATTTCAGATGCGGAGCTAGAAAAAAGAAAAGAACAATGGAAAGCACCAGCATTAAAACATACAAAAGGAATATTATATAAATACGCAAAAACCGTTTCTTCTGCTTCAGAAGGTTGTGTAACGGATAAATTTTAAACCTATGGAGATATTGAAAAAAGAGGTTCAACAAAAAAGCACTACAACATCTGTTAAAATTACAGGAGCCGAGGCAGTTATAAAATGTTTGTTAGAAGAAAATGCTGATTTAGCATATGGTTATCCAGGAGGAGCTATCATGCCAGTGTACGATGAAATTTATAATTATAGAAAAGACTTTCACCATGTATTAACTCGCCACGAACAAGGAGCTGTTCATGCAGCACAAGGTTTTGCACGTGTTACAGGAAAACCAGGGATTGTATTTGCTACTTCTGGCCCAGGTGCAACAAATCTAGTAACAGGAATAGCAGATGCACAAATAGATTCTACACCTTTGGTTTGTATAACAGGTCAGGTTGCTTCTCACTTGTTAGGGTCTGATGCTTTTCAGGAAACTGATATTATTGGAATTTCAACTCCAGTAACTAAATGGAATTATCAAATAACGAAAGCTTCAGAAATTCCTGAAGTAATGGCAAAAGCATTTTATATTGCTAAATCTGGTCGTCCAGGTCCTGTTTTAATCGATATTACAAAAGACGCACAATTTGGAGAAGTAGATTTTTCATATAAGAAATGTGAAAAAATTAGAAGTTATAGAGCAATTCCTGAATTTGAAACAGAAAAAGTAAAAGACGCTGCTACAATAATAAACAGTGCAAAAAAACCATTTATTGTTTGGGGGCAAGGTGTAATTATTGGTGAAGCTGAACAAGAGTTTAAAAATTTTATAGAAAAAACAAACATTCCTTCTGCCTCTACTGGTTTAGGACTTTCGGCATTGGATACTGCACACCCTTTAAATGTTGGAATGGTAGGTATGCACGGAAATTATGCACCAAATGTATTAACTAATTCTTGTGATGTTTTAATTGCTATTGGTATGCGTTTTGACGATCGTGTTACTGGTAATCTAGCAACCTATGCAAAACAAGCAAAAGTAATTCACTTTGAAATTGATCCTGCGGAGATAGATAAAAATGTAAAAACCGATGTTGCAGTTTTAGGTTCGGTAAAGGAAACTTTAGTAGAAATAATGCAATATGTTGATAAAGCAGATCATAGCGAATGGATGCAGGAATTTGATAAACTATATCAAATTGAGAAAGAAACTGTAATTCAAAATCAATTAAATCCAACTAAAGTAGGCTTAACTATGGGAGAAGTTTTAGGGGGAATTAATAAGGAAACTAATGGAGACGCAGTAATTGTGACCGATGTAGGTCAACATCAAATGTTTGCTTGGCGTTATGCTAACTTTACAAAAACTAGAAGTAATGTTACTTCTGGTGGACTGGGAACAATGGGGTTTGCATTACCAGCAGCAATTGGTGCAAAAATGGGTGTTCCAAATCGTGAAGTAATTGCAATAATTGGAGATGGTGGTTATCAAATGACGTGTAATGAGTTAGGTACAATTCTTCAAACCAAAGCTGCAGTAAAAATTGTAGTATTAAATAATGGATATTTAGGAATGGTACGTCAATGGCAAGAGTTATTTTTTGACAAACGTTACGCTTCAACCGAAATGGTGAGTCCAGATTTTGTAAAACTAGCAAAAGCTTATGATATTGAATCGCAAAGAGTTTCTAAGCGTGAAGATTTAGCAGAAGCAATAAAAACAATGGTACAATCTAAAGAATCCTACTTTCTTGAAGTGATTATTGAAAAAGAAGACAATGTTTTTCCAATGATACCAACAGGAGCAAGTGTTTCAGATATAAGATTAAGTTAATTATGGAAGAAATTAAAAATTTTACATTTTCGGTATATACAGAAAATAACGTAGGAATATTAAACCGCCTTTCGGCAATATTTTTAAAACGTCATATCAATATTGAAAG
>Ga0193960_1000720_pt1 | contig 13487 bp, 11 predicted proteins | sample FB_3_MG_FD_140338 | JGI IMG/M metagenome (GOLD analysis project Ga0193960, IMG submission 140338) | Microbial mat bacterial communities from the Broadkill River, Lewes, Delaware, United States - FB_3_MG | ecosystem: Environmental > Aquatic > Freshwater > River > Microbial mats | place: USA... | reverse complement strand
TCCGTTTCAGATGAAAAAATGAACGAAATCTATAAAACGATTGGCAAAAACGTAAAAAGAATACGTAAAGACAAGGGTATATCTCAGTTGGTTCTGGCACTTGCAATCGGTCACAAAGCAGTAGGTACTGTATCTATGGCTGAGCTTTGTTTAAACGGTAAACACTTTAATATTGAACACCTCTATAAAATAGCTGATGTGCTTGATGTAGATGTATGTGAGTTCTTCAAAGGTACTTGAACAGTACTTTACTATCTTCCTTTTTAAAAATTAAACACTTTAAAATTTCCAACTTGGACAACTTTTAATTTTTAGGCTAATCTATGTTCTGAAAATTAAAGGAGATGATCATGCAAATTGATTCTTTATTACTTTTTGGCTGTGTAGCTGTTGCATTCATAGTGTCTTTTGCGTTAATTATATATATGCAAAAACATAAATCTAAAACAGATGCTTTAAAAAATAAAACTATAGAGTATTATAAAGATCAGATAGATGAGCTTGAATGGCAGTATGAGAGAAAGTGTATGGCTCTCAAAGTGTTTGTTGTTACAGGTGCTATAACTTTTCTGTGTTCAAGTATATCTATGTATATATACTTTAGCGGAAACCACTTTTATCTATTTCATATAGCTACTCTTATATCACTATCATTAATGGTGTACTACAACTACTTAAACCGTGAAGCTCTAACTCAATCAATAGATCATAAAAGGCTCTAAAATGATCGACAAGTTTATTGAGATTATGGATAAACTATCCAATATTACCTCTTTAAAAGATGAGTATAAGTTCCATTGGTTTAAAGCACCTTACATAGTTATAATGTCTTTTGTTTTGGCGTATGTAGTTCCAAAAGGTGGGTATACAACTTATATAGATTATTGGCCTGCTATATATATTTTTTTATTAACAGTTCTTGGAGGTATGAGTTTAGCCACAAGGCGATGAGCTTGCAGCTATAAGTTGTTTTTCTGATTTAGTTTTACTTTCATAACTACTATACCAACTAGCAGCATTGAAAATAAAACCCCCAAATACTAAGTACCCTAAATTTATATCAAACACAATATACTTCTCACACTAAAGATGGTATTTGATTGACTATATTGATCATATCAGACACATTTGTGATTAGTGTTGAAACAAAGACAAGTGCTGTACTGTTTTTTAGAACTTTCATATTAGATCCTTTGAGTTGAAATATGAAGTAATTTTATGATGAAAATGAAAAGTTGTCCAATTGTAAAAAGCTTGATTATTAACTAAACTTTTGAGAGCTTATGTTGTCTTAGCCATATATCAATAGCTTCATCCTCACTAAGAGCAATTAATGGTTTAAATTGAAATGAGTTGTCTTTATTAACTATTACCTGATCAAAACAACCTTCGCTGTCTCTGTAGATTATGACACTGTTGTAAAGGCCTGGAAATATGTTTTTAATGTCAACTAGTACTGCTTGCATATCGTTTGTAAGGCTGCGGTTGCCTTTATCTAGATCATACATAAATATAAATACAGTTTTATGGACTATTCTAGCTTCGTATTCTACATCAGCTCTTGGAAGACCGGTGTAGGTTTTTGTGGTTAACTTTGGCATAAAAAAGTATATCTTGATCTATAATTTAGCGCAAAATATTTTATATCTCAAAACCGCTGTGTCCTCTGTCATGTATTAGATAATCACTTTTTTTACATAACGCTTCAATTGCTTTATCATAATTAACACTGTACAGATCGCTTCCTGTAAGTGATATTGATATTTGAGATAAAAAAAGTTGTGATATTTTATCCTCGTATACCTTCCAGTAATCAATAATAGTATCTGCTTGTTTTTGAATTAGCAGACGAGTTGGTATTTTATCCTTTTTTTGTTTTTGATTTAGAACTCGGTTAGTTGGTAATAAATTCCAAAAATCATTATTTACCCATATAGAGTATGGTAGCAGATGGTCTATATCCATTTGTTTTTGAGAAACTATATCACCAGTCCATACACATTTTTGTTCACCTTGGAAAATGGATCTTGAACCAGCAGTATCTCTATCATCAAAGGGATTTGTAAGTAATCTGTCAAGTTCATCTATTACTTTTCGCCCTTGATTTAATGCAATCGTTTTCTCTTTCCATTTAGTGATAATTGTAGACTTACCATATAATGTCTGACCTAAATATCTAAAAATTTGATAATATGACTCTGCCATACTAAATGTTCCAAAAATGTTTATGAAATATCCAGAGTCATAAGTTTGTTTTGAATTGATTTGAACATGCCCAAACTTAGTGTACTCTGGCTGAAAAAATCCATAGTGTTCTTTACCTGTGAATTTCATGGGCATATTAGATATCTTTTCAGCTATTTTTTTTGACAGCTTAAAAAATTCATTTGATAGTTCTGAATTCATAATATCGTATTTGTAAGCTTTGATAAATTGTTTATAAGCATATTCCCAATTTTGTTTATTATCAAGATTAAGTATGTTAAATATATTTTGATAGTGTAACTCTATAGGTTTATCAAGTACGGCCTTGTTATTTTGTTGTGAAATGCTAGAAAACACAAACGGCATATAATCAATTATCCATTGTTCAACTATCAAACCAAGTGGTATATGAGCTTTGCCTTTTTTAATTTGAATAAGGTGATCGTATTTTTGTGTAGATTCTATAACGGCTTTGAGTAAAGCATACTTATAGGTACTAGAAGTTGAGTCATGTTCAATAATATAGTTTATTTCTCTTAATGCTTCAATATCAATCATTTTTATATACCAATGTAATCCAAGAAAGTGTATCTCTTTTTAAAGCGTCTTTTGTCTCAATTTGTTCAATTGTTTTGAAGCCTTTGTCTAAAAAAAGTTGATTAAGATACTCTATATCTACATCCTCAAAATAACGTTCATCATTATTCCTTTTCCCTCTTGAAAAGCTTATTACAATTGTTGCATTTTTATTTAGCAGCTTAGTGATACTTTCAACTGATTTACAATAGTCTTCCTTTTTTAAGTGCATCCACATGGCAATAGATATTACAGAATCAAATTTAGTGTTTATAAAAAGTGATTTAAAAGGTAATGAAGCCTGTATAAAATGGGTAGAAATATCGGGAAACTTTTTTTTTGCATTTTCTACAAAAGATTTTGTCGCATCAATTCCCCAAATATTGTGTCCAGCATTATATAAAAATTCAAGATCTCTACCGGAACCAAAACCAATATCTAACACTTTTGATGGCTTATCTAAATGGTTATTTAAAAGTTGATGCAGTGATGACATATCTGCATTATTGTAACGTTCAATCAAGTCTATTGAATTATCCTGATAATAATTGATAGTACCCAACATTTCTCCTTAATAGTGCAATTATAACCCATTTCAGAACTCTTTTAGACATATTAACATATCATTGTTGCACAATTTATAATAAGGGATATATGAATTTGTTAAATAGTTGGAAATGTGAGTAGTTATGCAACCTATTCTGTATATTGATATTGAAGCATCACGCAATTCAGATATTAAAGAATATGGTCTTGTGTATGAAGATAAGGAGCTAAAGACAAGTTCACTTGACGATGTAAAAGATTTTTTCAATACATACTCTCCTAATTATATAGCTGGACACAACTTTATCAACTTTGATATGAGACTGCTTAACAAAACTAGCTTTAAAAGTTTTTTGGACGATGTTGTCATAATTGACACCTTACCTTCATCACTCTTATTTTTTAATGAAAAGACTTTTCATAAAATTCCAAAAATGTATAAGAATGAAGATGTTTTTCTTAATGATCCTGTTAAGGACTCTTTGTTAACGAGGGAACTATTTGAAAAAATAGTTAAAAAGTTTTTAGAGTTACCTAAGCATCAGCAGTATATATTTTACACATTACTAAAAGCAGAAGTTCCTTTTAAAGGTTTTTTTGAATACGTACATGAACACCATCCATTAGAAGAGTTTGCACCAAATATTCTAGAGGCTTCAATTTCCAAGGTATATGACAAAGTTATCCAAAATAAATATGTATTGAAAAAAGTTATTAAATCAAATAAAATAGAACTATCATATATACTTGCACTACTTACTCCAGTTACAGAGATAAAAGCTCATCCTCCAAAAGTATTATTTGATTATCCAGAGATTATAGAAGTACAGAAACAGCTTTGTTTCAACCTTGAAAAATCTAGTTCTAACTTGAGTGCTTTTGCAGAAGAAGTATTTGGTTTTGGAAGTTTTAGAAGCTTTAAGAGATTAGAAGAAGAATCACTTTTTGCCAAAGGTGATCTGTCTCAAAAAGAGATAGTTGAAGCTGCACTAAATGATGAATCCTTTATTGCCGTACTGCCAACAGGCGGTGGAAAAACTTTTACTTTCTGGTTGCCATCTTTAATAAAGGCAAGTTCATATAAGTCTCTAACTGTGATTATTTCACCGCTTCAAGCGCTGATTAAAGATCATTTAGAAAGCTTTGAAAAGCAAGTTGCTAACTATACTGCTGTTGCAATAAGCGGTTTTTTAAGCCCTTTAGAGAGAGCTAATGCCATTGATAAAGTGATTAGCGGAGAAGCTGATATTTTATATCTTGCACCTGAAAGTTTACGCTCAAATGCAATATTCTCAATGTTAAAGAACAGACTAATAGAGAGGTTTGTAATTGATGAGGCTCACTGTCTCTCAACATGGGGAAATGATTTTAGACATGATTATTTTTATATAGGTGAATTTATAAAAGATCTACTAGCTGAAAAATCATATCAGAAAACCATACCTATATCTTGCTTTACGGCAACAGGTAAACCAAATGTTTTGGATGATATTTCGAATTACATATATGGTTCTTTAGGTCTCGAACTAAGTAAACATTTAGCAATACCTCAAAGAAACAACTTAGACTATGAAGCCTTTAGTGTAATAGATAAAAAGGAAAAATATACAAATCTTTTAAAGCTTGTAAATGATAAAGACGAACCTACACTTATTTACATTCCCTCATCCACTAGCACATGTGATGAGATAGCCCAGCAGCTATCAATAGACACAGGTAAAAATATACGTTCATTTCACTCAAAACTTGAAACAGATGTTAAGATGCAAATTTTATCTGGATATGTCAATAATGAGATAGACGTGGTTGTAGCTACGACAGCATTTGGTATGGGTGTTGATAAGGCAAACATACTAAATGTAATTCATTATGAAACTTCTGATTCTCTTGAAAACTATGCTCAAGAAGCTGGTCGTGGTGCAAGGGATCAAGAACTAAGAGCTTTTTGTCCATTACTCTTTGACGAGAGTGATCTTGACAAGCACTTTGTCACATTAAACAGAACAAAAATTAGTGCTGATGAGATTAATGCAGTGTTTAGAGTATTAAAAGACTTTAAACAAAATCCTCTTCTAAAAACAACAAGAGAGATTGCTCAGGCAGCTCACTGGGATGTTGAAGATAACAATTCACAATATGATATGAAAATAAAGACCTCTTTGCTGGAACTTGAGAGGGAAGGATATCTTGAGCGCAAACGCAATAGGGTCAGATATTTTGGTGATTCTGTAGCGACTGATTCATTAGAAAGACTGCATAAAGAGATAGAAGAAAACAATTATGATCAAGAAAGCGCTATTCGGCTGAAAAGGATATTGCAAACCATATTGGGAAGGGGTAAACCTCAAGCGGTTCAAGTTGATGAACTTGCTATGCTACTCGGTTATGAAAAACAGGATATTGCTGAGGCTTTATTGATACTCAAGGAACTAAAAATAATATCTGAGAGTAAAGATATGTCTTTGATTATATCTAGAGAGATTATCACAAAATATCAACTTTTATTGGATATCGAGAGAGCTTTGTTTAATTATTTAAAATCTATAAACAAAGGTTCTGTCAGTATAAGGGAATTAAATGAGGTTCTGATAGATAAAGGTGTAATCAAAGCAGAACAGAATAGGAGCTCTCAGATTAAAGAAGCCTTGAAGTTCTGGAGATACAAGGAAGTATTCCAATTTTATCGCGTTAATAGAAGCAAAGATGTCTGGGCTGTGAATATCTCAGACATCAAGTTATTGCAGGAGAATAATAAGGAGAAGCATCATTTATCTAAAAGGATAATAGACTATTTTTTAAAAGATGTGGACAAAAGTACCAGTGTTAAAAAATTTGATATAGAGTTTTCTATTTTTGAACTAAAAAAGGCTGTAGAGTTTGATGGTGCTACAAAGACTCTTGAAAAGGTATTGTTGTATCTTCATGAGATGAAGTTACTGGAGCTATCGCAGGGAAGATTTATATACTACTCCCCTATGAGTTTGCATAAAACTGAGAAAGTAAAGCAAAAGATAAAATATACAAAAGCTGAATATGAAAAGCGTATGTCAAAACATTATCAGCAAAAGATTGAATCGATTCACATAATGGGTGAATATGCACATCGTTTACTTAAAAATAAAAAAGAAGCTACGGAGTTTATGAAAGATTACTTTGTTATGGACTTTGATAATTTTAAAAAGAAGTATAAATTAGGTAATAAAATATCTCAGCCTCTTACCCAAAAGAAGTTTGAACAGATATACAACAATCTTTCAGATGAACAGCAAATGATCATGCAAGACAAGACATCGCAAGGTATTATGATCTTGGCGGGTCCGGGAAGTGGTAAGACAAAAGTATTAACACATAAGATAGCAGCACTGATATTAAATGAGGATGTTAAGCCTGAGCAGTTTTTAATGCTTACTTATTCAAGAACAGCTATGATGGAGTTTAAAAGTAGACTATTCTCGTTGATTGGTCCAATGGCCTTGGAAGTAGATATTGCTACATTTCACGGATATGCACTGCAACTGATTGCTAGGCAGGTTGAACATGATAACTCTGAACTTTTGCAAAACGTTATAAGGCAAGCTACAAAACAGATTAACAATAATGAAGTAGAGATACCCTTTAAAACTGTACTAGTTTTAGATGAGTATCAAGATATAAATGAGGACGGATTTGCATTTGTAAGGGCCATTTATGAATCGCTCTTAAAAGAAATTCGCATAATTGCCGTGGGTGATGACGATCAGTGTATTATGCAACATACAAATGGTGCTAATGTTGAGTTTATTGATAAGTTTAAAGAGTTGTTTGAGGATGATAGTTTTACAACTTATGAACTTCTTAACAATTTTAGAAGTGATACAAGTTTGGTTGAATATACACAAGGTTATATATCAACACTCAGCAAAAGATATAAGCAACATCCTTTGGTGCCAAATTCAAAAAAGCAGGGCTATATAGAGTTTATACACACAAAATCAAAATATTTAGTTGAACCTACAATAAATCTCTGTAAATCAAACAGCTTTGAGGGAAGTACTATACTACTCGCTCATACAAACAATGAAGTAATAAGTATATATTCATATCTGCGAGAGAATGGATTTGATGTCAAGTATTTACTAGATAATGACGGCTATAAACTAAGAAATTTAATCGAGATATATGAGTTTGATAGATTATTAAATCTTGAAGATGAAATAAATGAAGATATTTTATATAAAGTTCTTAATCAAGTGAAAGGTAGGTACAGCGAATCGAAAAACTATAAAAAGATTGAAAAACTTGTAAGACTTTTTATCAAAAATAATGAGTATTTAACCTTTTCCATCTGGGATGAGTTTTTAGATGAGATAGACAGCTCTGTGTTAATGGAACAGGCGCAGTTTAATATATCTACTATACACAAAGCAAAAGGAAAAGAATTTGACAATGTAATTATGATGATGCAAAGTGTAAAACAGGATGACTATCATAAACGTCTTTATTATGTCGGTATGACAAGAGCTAAACATAATCTGTATATGGTCTCAAATGATCGAAAGTTTAGCAATATCGATTCAGTTGGCATGAAAGTAGTTGATGATAATAAGGTATATTCTGAACCTAGGATATTAACTGTTTTAATGACATTAAAAGATATTAATTTAGGCTTTGAAGGAAACTATCAAGCCCAAGGTAAAGCACTTATAGCTGGTACAGAAGTTAAGTTGGTTAAAAAGTTTGAAAATTATCCAAGAGTTTTAATGATTGAAAATAAATATGTAGCTCAATTATCTAACGCTTTTGAAAAAAAAATATTAGAGAAAGAAGAAAAAGGATATATCATTAGTGGCATAGAAGTTGAGGCTGTAGTTCACTGGGAAAATATTGGAAAAAATGTTTTACGCGAACATCCTATATGTAAGATAGTTCTGAAAATTGATTGAAAAAGCTAAAAAATTTTTGAGTAATATTTTTTTGTTCAAAAAAGAACAGATTCTTTAAATTAAGGAACATTGTGTGTATTGTCTTTTTCAAGATATCCATAAAAATATTGACTATAAAATTGTGCCAAAATTGTTCCAAAAATGACTATAATTGACTATAATTGAAAAAAAATTATTGTTAGAAAATGCCGTCTTTATGGGTATTTGTGGTTTTTTATATGTCTATAAATAAAATCCTCTCATCCGCACCATCCCTTTAAGTTTTATAAAACCCAAAAAATAAACACTTTTGAATCTGTATGTAATTTTTAAGTTTATAAAAGTTGACATCAATACAGATAATATGAATCTTATATTGTAGTATTAATACTTATTATCACCATATAATCTTTTATTAGATAGAATCTGTAGTGAGTTTTTGTTAGCGGTTATAAATTAAATTTTATTTTAAATCTTTCACTTTATTCCATTCAGTTTTTAATATTTTTTGTGATAAAGATATTAATTCATCTAGCTCTTTTTTTATGTCTTCTCTGTAAGAATCAAGTTTAGGTATTTTTTCAATCGTATAAACTTTTTGTTCTACACTTTTAGTGTATTTCTTATAATCCTTTTCAAAACTACTGTTTAGTTTAAAGTTTTCACCAGTTGTTTCATTTTTTAGAGACATTTTTTTAAAAAATTTTTGTTGACCTTGTTCTTTTGTCAAACTAAGTTTGTAATAACTATCTTTTAATTTTATAAACTCTTTGTATTGTTCTGTATTTTGTAACCTTTTGGTTGAATATAGCATTGTAAATTCTCCATTTTGCTATATTTCTAAAAGGAAAAGATTAAAGTTGTAGTTGTGATTTTGCTCCATAATATATACGTAATAAGAGTAAAGTGAAAAAAATAAAAGATATAGATTGAATTTAATTTATAATTGAGATTATTCTATTTAAATTTGAGTTATAGACATGTTTTTTATTTATACACATAAATTAATGTAAAAAAGACATTAATTTATGTATTATTTTAATAAATATGATATAGTTCACAAATGAAATACTTAGAATTGAAAAAGCGTATCCAAATGGCAGGTTTATCTGTTAATGAGTTTGCTGAATTAATAAAGACAAATCCAAAATCAATTACCAATCTGGCTAATAAGAATAATGAACATAATGTTCCAAAACATTTATCAATAATTGCTACTTTAATGGTTAAAATGACTGAAAACGGTATTGATTTCAAAAAGCCAATTGAACAGTTGGATATTGAACATCAGAAGTTTCGTGTTAAAGGTAAATTTGGTGGAGACAAACAAGAGGTTTTTGAATTATGACTACTAAAATCAATATAGAAAATATAGAGCTTGAACAAACTAAAAAATTAAAGGCTATATCATTTTTTAATGGTGGAGGTGGTATGAGTCTTGGTTTTTTAGAAGCTGGCTATGATTTACTTATGTCTAACGACATAGAACCAGAAGCAAAAAAATCGCATGAAATAAACCATCCAGATATCCCTTTTATTTGTCAAGATATATCTACTATTACTAAACAACAGATATTCGATACTATTAAAAATCAATCTATAGATGTTATTATCGGTGGACCACCTTGTCAAGGCTTTAGTAACATGGGAGATAAGTCATCGTGTGATCCACGAAATTTTTTGTTTGAAAGCTATCTTAGAATAATTGATTTTGTTCAGCCTAAATGTGTATTAATGGAAAATGTTGCGGGATTTAAAAATATGTATGGTGGAAAATTTTTTGATAATTTATGCAATAAACTTTCACTTATGGGGTATGATGTTTATTCTAAAATATTGGATTCATCAGACTACGGAGTTCCACAGAAAAGAAAGAGAGTTTTTGTTTTTGCAACAAAGCTTGATGCAACATACCATTTTCCAACTCCGTCCAAGTCAGATATTGGGGCATTAACCAGTAAAAATAATGTGGGTGAAGCTATTATGGATTTAATGGAAAATTATGAAAGTTATCCAAATCATATACCACTAAACCATACTGATATTGTTATTAAGAGATATCAGTGTATACAAGAAGGAGGCAAATTACCACCACCAGAAGAATTACCTCAAGAGATTCGTAGAAAAAACTTTGGAAATACTTATCAGAGACTGCACAGACTTCGACCCAGTACAACCATGGTCCCAGGAAATAATGCATTTCCAGTTCATCCAGTATTACATCGAAGCTTAACACCACGGGAAGCAGCACGACTACAAAGTTTTCCAGATAAACATGTTTTTACAGGAACTCGTGCTGACCAATGTAAACTTGTTGGAAATGCAGTGCCTCCTTTATTAGCAGCTAAACTTGCACAAAGTATTCAAGAGCATATTGAAGGTAATGCTTTTAAAGGTTTAATGGTAGAAGATTTAGTTTGTATGAGAGGAGAAGGTTATAAAAGGTCTATAAAGAAAGAGAACATTAAAACAGAAAAAAACTCTATGACTTTTGTTGATTTCTTTTCAGGTGCAGGTGGTTTTGCCTTAGGATTTAAACAAGCAGGTTTTAAAGGTTTACTATCGGTTGAAATTGATGACCATGCATGTTTAGCTCATGAAAAGAACTTGAAAGATATTCCATTACTTAAAGCAGATTTGTCATTAAAAGAAATACAAGAAAAAATTAAAGAAACATTAAAAGGTAAAAAGATAGATGTTTTAGTAGGTGGTCCACCTTGTCAAGGGTTTTCATTATTTGGCTCTCGTAGATACATTAATACGAAGGGTTATGATCCAACAGATGATATGAGAAACGATTTAGTTTTCAAATTTTGGGAATATGCTACTATTCTTCAGCCTGAATGGGTAATTATGGAAAACGTTCCAGGTCTCGAAACATTATGTGACGGATTATATTTGGAAAAAATTTATGAAATGGCTCATAAAGCTGGTTATGTTAATATTAAACATCAAGTTTTGAATGCAGCCAATTTTGGTGTGCCTCAAGTTCGAAAGCGTTTAATTATAATAGCAACTAAAAAAAATTATGTGTTGCCTTTCCCAAAACCTAAGTATCATGAAAATAATAAAGATTGGCAGTATCCTTTTAGAACAGTTGGTGAAGTAATTACTGATTTAGCAGAAGAAGAATCATATATGATACATAAAAATCATGTTCCACCAAAGCATAACGAAATTGTTTCAGCACGCTTTTCTTATATAGAAGAAGGTAAAAAAATAGACATTGATAAGCTACCAAAAAAATTGAAAGTTGGTACAAAAACTGGTAAGCCTATAAAAAATTTTAGTCATGTTTTCAAAAGGTTACATAGAAATAAACCGAGTTCAACAATGGTACCAGGACATAATGCATTTCCAGTACATCCATGGCTAAATAGGACATTAACAATTAGGGAAGCAGCAAGGATACAAACTTTTCCAGATGATTATGAATTTTTTGGACCTATAATTCACCAAGGATTACAAGTAGGAAACGCTTTTCCCCCTATGTTGGCTCAACTAATTGCTGAAAGATTAAAACGTGTCGTATCAAACAATTGGACACCAGATAATATTACGGAGTTAGCTAAATATTCTATGTTGAAATTTGAAGAATAAAGTATACTTTTTTTAAATATAAAATTTTTTATGGATATTATATGCTAGTATTTGTATCACAATAAATAAAATAGTTCAAGGGTATAATAGAATGTATAATCATCATATGCTATGTAAAAATGCTACAGATAAGGCTCTATATAACTGGAAACATAATGAATGGGATAATACAATTATATCAGCTAATATTTTTAGAACAAATGCTTCACAGTCTTTTCCTTCACCGGACTCTATGCTATATGACCCTTCCAGAAGTACAAAAGTAGCTTTTGAATTTAAGCCACCTACAGAATCAAAACGAGGCATATTAACTGGTCTTGGGCAATCATTAGTATATCTTGAAAATGCAAGCATGTCATACTTAGTTGCTCCTACACATGTTGAAGGGTATGAAATTGGAAGCTATATGGAAAGCGTTTTTCAAAATAATATATATGGAAAGCTCCCTATTGGTTTAATACTATATAGTGATGATGAAGCAAAAGAAGTAGAAATACGAGTTGATATAGCTTCTGATATTGAGATATCTCAAAGATCTTCAAGAAGTGAGGGAAGATTTTGGGCTAAACATTCTGACATTCCTCTTCATGGTATATGGCTTTTGCTTGATATCGCATATAATGTTGAAAATATTAATGATAAAAAAGAAGAAGTAAAAAAAGTTTTTATAGATAAATATTTATTTCCTGAAGATCATAGGCATACTTTGGACATAATTCCTACTTCAATAATCAAGCATGATGGAACATCACTATATCATATGGATAAAATAAAAAATGCTTTAAAGCATAAAATTGAGGAAGGTGAAATAACTGAATCCCAAGCATTAGAAGAATTGTACCATAAGGGAGCTTCAGGTATTAGGGATAATAGATCGGATAAATCATTGCGAGCTTGGTTCCCTCTTTTTATTCAGATGGGTCTTTGGGATGAACATTGTAATTTGTCCGATGATGGATATGAACTACATAAGATTGGGAAAATTCATGGACCGAATAGTGAAACATATAAATATTATTTTTCTAAATTATTTTTGATAAATGGTAAACATCTAGAGTTAATAATAGAGGTAGAAAAACTCACAAGAAATAAATCATTTGAAAATATTGATGAAGCAATTAGTTATGTCAGGAGAAAGATGATAGAGGAAGGACAGTTCCGAGAGAATCCAAATCGTTCTGCAGAAGAAGAAGCTGCAACTTATTCTACTAAATTTTTCAAATATGAAAGAATAATCTGGAGTTGGCTTGGATTTATTCCAAAAGGTAGAAATGAAGCACAGTTTGTATCAAATAAAGGTTTTAGATTTAATTGGGAGCATATTACAAATATTCTACTCTATAAATGAAATATTTGAAAAAAAATTATAATTATTATACAAAATGTGGTGCGTTGTGATACTTTTAAATAACGGCAACTAAAATAAATCCCTAAAACAAGGGTTTTTAATAGACTGTATTGCAAACGATTCTAGTCCTCTCATCCGGACTGTTTCTTTATGAGTCTTACTTTCAATCATTTTATCTTAACAACCATTTGACCTATTTTTTATTTACTGTAATAATAAACTTTTATACAAAACAAGAAAGGTAAGATTATTGGATAAAGTATTAATCTACTCTGGTGTTTTACTAATTATAGTCGGTCTTATATGGCATT
>Ga0193960_1000719_pt1 | contig 13491 bp, 16 predicted proteins | sample FB_3_MG_FD_140338 | JGI IMG/M metagenome (GOLD analysis project Ga0193960, IMG submission 140338) | Microbial mat bacterial communities from the Broadkill River, Lewes, Delaware, United States - FB_3_MG | ecosystem: Environmental > Aquatic > Freshwater > River > Microbial mats | place: USA... | reverse complement strand
TGAGCTGCCGTATCTGCCCAAGCACATCGCCTACATCAGCGCCGGGCTGAAAAGCTGGGAATGGGACGCGCAGCTCGCGGCTAATTACCAGAGCGCCATGCGCGATGCTGCTGGTAGCGGTTCTGTAGAATCCGGTGCTCACACCGACGCTCACACCACGCTGGATGCGTCTGCCGGTTGGGAAGTTGATGATGCCTTGCGCCTGCAACTGAATGTCGACAACCTCACGGATCGTAAGGCGGTGGTGTCCCGCCGTCCGTTTGGCGCGCGCCCGAACAAGCCTCGTACCGTGCGTCTGCGTGCGGTGTATCGCTTCTGATCGCGTGCAAAAGAGCTGACCGTGATTGAGAGCCTGATCGACCTGAATGCTGTCTGGAATGCGCTGCTGGCTCCGGCGCATTATGTGCTGGAGCCAGGGCGGCGGCTGTTCTGGGGGTTTCTGCTGTCGGCGCTGATGCTGGCGTCGCTGGTGGTGACCTGGCAGCAACGCAGGTTCGATCTCAAAGGTCAGCTCAAGGCGCTGTGTAACCGGCATTACTGGTGGCAGCGTTCCACCGCTGAAGACGTTGGCTGGCTAACGGCCAACAGTCTGATTCGGGGGCTGCTGCTGGTGCCGTTGCTGGGCAGTCATCTGGCGGCGACCATTATGGTCGGCTCAGCCTTGCAAACCACGTTTGGCGATGCGCCGGAGCTGAACTGGAGCCTGTTCTGGATCGGTGCCGGTTATACGCTGGTGTTTTTTGTTACCGAAGACTTCAGCCGCTTTGCCCTGCATCGCTGGATGCATGTGTCTCCCTTTCTGTGGCGGTTTCATACCGTCCATCACAGCGCCATCAATCTAACACCTGTTACCGTACACCGGGTGCATCCGGTAGAAATGTCTCTCTACTACCTGCGCGGGCTGATGGTGTTCGGGTTGGTCAGTGGCGTGTTTCTATACCTGTTTGGCGGTCAGCTTCATGGCTGGGAAATTCTCGGTGTGGATTGCCTTGGATTTCTGTTTAACGCGCTGGGTGCGAACCTGCGCCACACTCCCATCTGGCTGACATTTGGCCGTTTTGAACGCTGGTTTATCAGCCCGGCGCAACACCAGGTTCACCACAGTGCTGCGGTGGAGCATTACGATAAAAACTTTGGCACCTGCCTGGCGATATGGGATCGGCTTGGAAATTCCTGGTTACCTGCAAAAGGGCAAAGTGTGCGCGAGTATGGGTTATGAGTTATACCGTTATAAATTAAAGCTGACAAGGTAACGAAATACAAAAGAACTGACTCAACATCGCGGCAGACTCCAGGCTATGAAAGGAAAAGGAAGGAAAGCAAAGTGGAAAACAGGGAAGTCCCAATCATAATCCAGTTAAATATAACGGTATAATTAACACTATTATCCAGAAAACAAACAGCAGAACGATCATGATTCCAAACAACACACTTGCCGACCAACCCAAAGTTCGATGCTATGGCTATCAGGCCGCACTCACGGTCGAAGGAACCCGACTGACGTCACAGCATAACCCGCATGGCATCGCCACGGTTAATCTGGACGTCGCTCCCAAACAGGGCAATCAAGTCGATTGGTCACGCAAAATCACCTTGCAACTCAGTGATACGGAATTGCCTGTGCTGGCGGCCGTCTGCCTTGGCTATTTGCCCTCCGCCCAATTCAAACGACCAACCAAAGGCATCTACATCGAACGCCAGGACAACAAGCTGTTTGTATCAGCATCCCAAGGGGCTGGAAACCAGTTTGCCCTGCCGATTCCTATTGGTCAGACGTTTCAGATCGGCTGCCTGCTGCTGGCACAACTCAAACAACAGGTAGCACTGGAAGATTCAGACTTGCTGATTGCTGCCCTGAGAGGAGCAGCGGCTTTGTATAAGCCATGAATTTTAATGGCCCTCATCGGCACACCAACATACGCGCCTTGGTTAATCAAGAGTTACTGATTGCCAATATCCTCTACAAGGGATAGGCTCATCATTATCCCCTATAGAGGATATAAGAGATGACAATCACTTCCCCTGAGGCATTGGCAAATGCGCTCCGCCAAGCCCGAAAACAACGAAATCTGACTCAAGCAGAGCTCGGTGAACTGGCAGGCACCAAACAATCCACGGTTTCTGCACTTGAGAACACACCAGAGAGTTCAAAAATAGATACCTTGTTCAAACTGTTATCCGGACTTGGATTGGAAATCTGTATCGAGCCCAGAAGTCGTACAGATTCCGGGAACGATAAGTCTGACAAAGTCTGGGATCAGGAATGGTAATGTCAGTGCTTATTGTCGCTATGAATGGCATTGAAGTTGGGCACCTCTCCCTTCAAAAATCCGGAGCCATGTCTTTTCAATATCAGCAGGGTTGGCTTGATCGACCGGGTGCACGGGCAATATCGCTGTCGTTGCCGTTAAGAAAAGAAGCGTTTGAAGGTGAGCAGGTTTTCAACTTCCTGCCAGACTCTGACGCGATTCGGGCCAGAATGCAGGCAAGGTTTTCCATATCTTCCCGCCACCCTTTCAATCTGTTGTCGGCTGTTGGTCGAGATTGCATTGGCGCCATTCAACTCTACGCCGAAGACGAATTACAGGGTAACGTCCATCAGGTTACCTCGGAAGCCTTAACAGAATCGGACATCGCGATGCTCCTGAGGGGATATCAGGATGCTCCGTTGGGGATGGAAGAAGGTACCGATTTCAGAATTTCCTTGCCTGCTTCAAAAGCCAAAATGGCAATGTCAGTGAAGGGCAAAAATCGTCATTACCATTGGCAACGAATTGAACCGCGTCATTTTATCAATACAGCCAAATCGCTCCGCTTTTCTGAAAGCATCGCCCGTGAGCAACTGCACATGGCCGCATTAACGACCGCTGAAGTCATTGAGAAGGTAGAGAACGCACTACCCAGAGGCTTTCCTGAAGCCATTGCTACGGCGATTTTTACAGGTCTGCAAGGACGGGCAAATGTGATTCTGGATCAGATGGGGGCTGCTTAAGTATTACTCGCGATTTCTGCGTCAAACAAGCCTGCATTTCTGCAGGCTTGTTCTCATAGCTTCCCTGCAATCTCAAACTCCCCTTCCACAACCAACAACACCGGCACATCCTGATCGGTGTTGTTTTTCCAGTACCAGCCGTGAGTGCCATCAAACGCGGCATCAAAGCTGCCTTTCATGGTTTCTGCCGTGGCGATGGTATAACTGCGGAAGTAACCGCTGGTGTCTCCAGCCGGTTCGCCGTGCATGTCCACATACAGACCGGTGCCATTGGTCATCCATTCATAGGTCACGCTGTCATGGCGTTTCATATTCAGTTTGTATTCCAGACCACCGTGGGCCGGAATCACCAGTTCAATCAGTTGATTGCCCTGATCGGCTGAGGTCGCTGGTGCCGCTTGCTGTTCCTGAGCGGCGGCAATGGCTGCCGGGGAAAGAGAAGTCAGCCCCAGTGCCTTGCCCAGCCCGGTAGGATCGAGGTTGTACTCGGCAGGCAAGATGACCACTGTCAGTGTCACAAGCGCCAGTAACGTGGCAACAACGGTTGATTTGATCAACGTGGCCGCGCTGACGGTTGGAATGCTCGCTTGATGGTTCATAAGTACCTCCTAATTCAGAATATAACCGGTGAGCTGGAAGCCAGTCAGCATCAGGCCTGCGGCCATTAACAGTGTATTGGTTGTGGTGGCGGCCTGTTGAAACGACGGATGTTTGCGCCAGGCATTGATCACAATCAGAATCAGCCCCAGCGCTGCAAATTGCCCCAGTTCAACACCGATATTGAAGGCCACCAGATTGGTCAGCAGCCCGTCTTCCGGGATATGAAACTCTTGCAATTTGGTCGCCAGACCAAAACCGTGAAACAGTCCAAAAATCAGCACCGCAATCCGGGTATCGGGCTGAAACCCCAGCCAGCGCCGGAATCCGCCCAGATTATCAAAGCCCTTGTAGAGCACCGACACGCCGATAATGGCGTCGATCAGCCAGGCATTGAGCTGGATATTGGCCAATACTCCCGACAGCAGGGTCACGACGTGTCCTAGCGTAAAGAGGCTCACGTACAGCAGCACATCCCGGCTGCGATAAAGAAAGAAAATCACCCCGAGCAAAAACAGCAGATGATCGTAGCCAGTCACCATGTGTTTGGCCCCGATGTACATAAATGGAATCGGCTGTGCGCCGCTGTTCAGTTGCAGAAACGCACGGGTGCTGTCGTCCACACCGTGAGCCATCAGGGGCAGCGATGCCCCCGATAGCACAACGATCCAGACCCAGCGCGGCCAGTTCAGCACGCCCCTGCCGAACCCGGTTGGTCTTGAAAATATCACTCTGTGGTCTCCTTAACGGTAGGTGAAGTGGGTCGATGCACCAGCCGATACAGGGCCGGAATCACAAACAGAGTCAATAACGTGGAAGACACCACGCCGCCAATCACCACTGTGGCCAGAGATTGCTGCACTTTCGGCCCAATACTTGTGTCATAGCGAAAGCAGAAACCTGGCAAAACACCCGGAATACGTCATAAAGCCTGCTAACAAAGGCTTACAAAAGCTGACTTTTCTTAGATGGATCAAACCGTGTTGCCCAAACCCTGAAACCGGATTTCGGTTTTGAACGCACCGACAGTCAGGAACTTTCACGCGACCTGCTTAACGTTGCCAATCCGTGGAGCCTGATCACTCAGGAGCGTTAGTCAGCAGCGGATCAAAAGACAGCCCGGTTTTTCGGGCTGTTTTTCTGATTATGAACGGTGTTTGAATAGGTCTTTCTCACACAGAATGGCGGGCAAACACCATGTGCCGATATGGATTCAGCAATTACAAACAAACCTGGTCGTGTTTTGCCTGTCGCAAATCGTTCAAGAAGACCAATTTCATTGATTACCTGAGCCAGACCAACCAACTGGAAACGTATCGCCGTCTGGCACGCAGTCGCAAGGAATCGGAAAAGCTTCAAGCCCAGGAACGCTACGGCACCACAGAGGCTGCCATTGAAGCCGAGTATTATCAGAAGATTTCCATCTGTCCGGACTGTGGCGGCCCAATGGCGAACATGGGCATGGATTTCAAATCCCCAAAGATGTCAGACACACGGGCATGGAAGATCATCGCAGGCATGCATAAGATCGGCGCTATTTTCCAGACTTGCGGATGCGAGGGCATTGGCTTTGTCCCGGCCAGCCGATCGGAGTACATCGCTTACTTGCAGGACAAAATCGACGCTTTTTCAGCACGCATGCGTCAGGCTCAGGAAGACGCTGAGCTCAACGCCTACCAGCGTTCAGAACAAGTCAGTTACTGGGAAGCCAAACGCAGCTGGGTGGCAAAGGTATTGGAAGCGGTTTAGCCCTCTGATGCCCTTAACGGAACCCAACCAGCACATTAAACGGAACCCTATTAACGGAACCGCCCCTATGGTTTAAATGGCCTTCCGTTAATAGGGGTTAGCGGTTACGGAAGCTGATAATGGGCTTGTTCCATAAAGACGCTCAACCGCATGGCCGCCAGACGGTATTGCCCCTGAGCCGCCAGTGCCAGCGCCTCGACCTGCGCTGCTTCCTGTTCGACCACATAATCCCAAAACGCCTGCTCGGATTCTGGCACCGTCACAGCGTTTACTTTGGCCAAATAGGTTTCTGTCGCCTGCGCCAGTTTCTCAACAAAACCGTCGTGATGAATCCAGGCTGCCAACAACGAACCGTTCGACTTGAACCAGACACCCACCCCACCGGAATCCAACTCATGTCGGGTTTGATGATGCAGATACAACGGCTTTTGTTGCTGCTCCAACGCAGCGTAAGCTGCCCAGAAGCTGCCTTTGGCTGTCCCATCGGTGCGTTGGGCCAGAACAGGCACCACCGCTGATGCCACAGCACGGTTGTTGATTTCAGCTTGCAAGGCAGTCAGGTATTCGGACATGTCATCGGCTCGGCAGGGTATTGTTAATATCCAGAACATCAGCAGTCCTGGTAGCAACTGTCGCAACATAGGCATGCAGTTCTCTCTGATGGGTGAACGCATCAGTCTAGAAACTTCCCCATCAAGGCGCATGAGCCTGAGTGCCGACTTTTTGCCTGTCAGTGACTGAGTCATAACGGCCAATGGAGACAGATTGAGAAATCCATCAACAAATATCTTGCCCAAACCCAGCGACTGACAGACAATCGCGCCTGCCATATAACGACTGATAAACAAGCCGTAAAGCAGCATCGCCAACCACAGAATCAAGGACTCGGGAACACTGATTCTGCCGGTGACGATTTTTATTATTCCCCCTCTCCCTCCATGCATTTCAGGCCATCCAGAGTCTGGGGAGAACGGGTGTCTGATCAAGGAGCAGAGCGTTGAAAATAGCCATTATTAACAGTGCAGGGTTCTGGTCGATGGGGTGGGCAACCGACCCCGTCAGCCAGCAAGATGTCGTACATTCGCTCAAGCGGGCTGGTCTTGATACCGAGGTGCACGAGGTCAGCAGCAAGGCGCAGCTGATCGATGTACTGATCCAACTGAAATCATCTCCCTGTCTGGTCTGGCCTAACGCCTATCAGGTGGCTGCGTTTGAAGGCAGCGACGATACCGTTTGGCTGGCTGATGTGATCGAAGAACAGGGATTGCCGATCATTGGCAGTGGCTCGACCACTCTGAAAAATGTGATGTTGAAAGACGAATGTCAGCAGATTCTGGAGCATCACGGTGTGGCCATTCCGGCATTCGCCACCATCGACGTATCACAACTGAACGATCTTGATGGCCTGTTGGCCAGTCGGGAAATGGCGTTTCCGCTGTTCGTCAAACCCAATGCCCTATCCAGCAGCAAGGGCATTACCCAGCAATCGGTGGTGCATTCCATTGAACAGTTGCAGCAACAAGTCGTTGCTCAGGGAGAAGCGTTTGGTTATCCGGTGATGGTGGAAGAATACCTGCCCGGTCAGGACATCACCGTGGCGGTCTTCAATACCCCGGAGCGTGCCCATGTCCTGGCCACCTACTACGACACCGAAATTTACGACGACCCCGGTGCGGTGCTGGATTACGACATTCGCCAGCGCGACTGGAACGATGGCAAATGGCTGCGCGTGGTCGAAGAGCCCGAAATGCTGACCCAGATCGAAGCCGTGGTATTACCCGCCTGCGATGCACTGAATATCGCCGAATTCACCCGCATTGACTGCCGCCTGGATCGCCATGGCCGCCTGAAAGCGTTTGATGTCAACGGCCTGCCAGGACTGGAATGGCCCTTCAGCACCACGGTCTGGCAGATGATCGTCAAAATGCACGACCAGCCGGAAGAACACGCCTTTGACACCCTGATCAGTCTGATTATCTACTGCGCCGCTCACCGTCATCAGATGCCGGTTCCAGAGCGTATTCAAACACTGGCCGAGCGTTATATGGCGAATAACACGCCCGCCATGACTGGCCATCAGGCAACCGCCTGATCCAGATCTTTCTGCATCAGATTGCGCAACAGTTGCTCGGTAAACATCGGCCTTTGCGCAATCAGACGAAAACCCTGCCGCTCCAGTACCTTCATGCTGGGGTGGTTGTCCGGGTGAACCGTCGCAAACAGATGCCGAAAACCCCGCGCTCTGGCTGCCTCGATCCGCGCCAGAGCCAACCGATGCCCGACTCCCTGCCCGCGATAATCCGGTTCAACCAGATTCAATAACATCAAGGCACACTGTGCTGGTGGATGCTGCGGTGCATCCAGATACGCAGGCCAGGGTTCCATCTTGCGCAAGGCGGCATAACCAATCAGACGCTCGCCATCAAACGCCAGCACATTCACAGTAGCGCCCTGCAAATTGCGCTCGTAGAAATCACGGCCATTGGGATACAAATGTGGCGATGCCTGCTGCGCCCGTTCTGCCAGAGCGAACAAGGCATCAAGATACTGAATATCGGAGGTGGGGTTGGATAGGGTTAGAAATCGGGTGGTCATATTTACAACGAAGAAAAGAATATGAAGGTTTTCTAATCCTATGCTACATAACCAACCCGTCAAATCATGTTGCTACAGGACTTTGTAATTTGGGTTAATAGCACGAGGTTCAAAAAAACCTACGATACAGTTCGGATTTCGGATACAGATTTGTATATGATTTTTTTCTCTAAAACCTGCCCCGGAGTAAAGCTCATCCCCCTCTGGAAACATACCTCGAACAGAATCGGCATATAGAGCGTGGTTCTGGATTAGCGCCTTCTCACTATCGGAGTAAGAGCTCTTGTTTTCATTCCAAAAACCAGATTCCCTGGCAATAGCATCGTCAATCAAACTGTGCAGTTTCATCATTACCGCACAATCCAGCTCCCGTACAAACGTAATACCCGTATGATCAGCTATACGATTCTGAGGCAGTGTATTTCCAAATGACTCATACTCATCCTTGAGGACTTCATATATATCTCGCAGTTGCTCAGTCCAGTGTATATCCAGCAAATCTATGCAATGGCCCAGCTTAATAAATGCCCCAATCACCGCAGCATCTTCACGATGTTTTTGTATGGCCCATTGCCAAGCTCGCTGGTAACTACCTTCCCAGAAATAGACTCCATGCCCAAGCCAGTCATGCGCCTGTTCACTCTGAATCATCCTGGCACCATGTTTTATCACATCATCAGCAGTTTCACGGTTGCAACCATGAAAACCAACAACAAGTGCTGGAGAGTTGTAGCGATATTCAAAGTCAGCCAACATGTATTTTCTTTATCTCACCTGACGCCGTCATCAGGCCTGCTCGTTTTAAGCCTGCACGAACAGCAGCTTTACCTTCAGGGGACTTATCAGCTGCTCTTGCTCTGGCCGACCTAACGGTTTCCTTCATAAACTGGTGTGTTTGATGGTTCATCATATGACTCCCGACAGCATCAACAGGCTTCAGTTTACCGCACCCGAACCAAAGCCGCGACCATACCGCACCTGGCCCAAGACTCCCTCTCAAAAATCTGGATAATAGCGCCCATCTTCTCCGGCATCCGCTGGAGCCGTTTTTCCTCCAACTCCGGTGCTCCGTATGGAAATCAAGGTCAATTTTCTCGATAACCTCCGCCTTGAAGGCAAGTTCGATGACTTCACGGTGGTGGCTGATCAACCCATTCGTTACAAGGGCGATGGTTCGGCGCCGGGGCCATTCGATTATTTTCTGGCCTCATCGGCCATGTGTGCGGCCTATTTCGCCAAGGTCTACTGCATCGCACGGGATATTCCGACCGAAAATCTGCGTCTGGTTCAGAACAACATCGTTGACCCGGAAAACCGCTACAAGCAATTACTGAAGATTCAACTGGAGCTGCCGGAAGGTATCTCGGAAAAAGACCGCCTCGGCATTTTGCGTTCAATGGAGCGCTGCACCGTCAAGCGGGCGATTCAGACCGGCATCGAGTTTGAGATTGACGTTGTCGACAGCCTCGACGATGACTCCCAGGCGCTGCTGCTCGGCAATCCTGACGACACCACCAGCACCTATATTTCCGGCAAGGATTTGCCGCTGGAGCAGACCATTGCCAATATGACCAGCTTGCTGGCCGATCTGGGCATGAAGATCGAGATCGCTTCCTGGCGCAATATCGTACCGAACGTGTGGTCGCTGCATATCCGCGATGCGCATTCGCAGATGTGTTTCACCAACGGCAAGGGCGCAACCAAGGAAAGCGCGCTGGCGTCGGCGCTGGGCGAGTTTCTGGAGCGTCTGAACTGCAATTTCTTCTACAACGATCAGTATTTTGGTGAAGAAATCGCCAATGCCGATTTTGTTCACTATCCCGACGAGCGCTGGTTCCAGCCCGGCCCGAACGATGAGCTGCCGGAAGAGATTCTCGACGACTACTGTCTGGCAATTTACAACCCCGACGGCGAGCTGCGCGGCTCACACCTGTTCGACACCAATTCCGGCAATGTCGAGCGCGGTGTTGTTTCGCTGCCGTATCAGCGCCAGTCCGATGGTGAGACGGTTTACTTCCCCTCCAATCTGATCGAGAACCTGTTTCTCAGCAACGGCATGAGTGCGGGTAACACGCTGGCAGAAGCCCAAGTACAGTGCTTGTCGGAGATTTTCGAGCGGGCGGTCAAACGCGAGATTCTGGAGCAGGAACTGGCGTTGCCCGACGTGCCGCAAGAGGTGCTGGCGCAATACCCGGACATCGTGGCAGGCATTCAGGGGCTGGAAGAACAGGGCTTCCCGGTGTTGGTGAAAGATGCATCGCTGGGCGGCCAATTCCCGGTGATGTGCGTGACGCTGATGAACCCGCGCACCGGCGGTGTCTTTGCCTCTTTCGGCGCGCACCCGAGCTTTGAAGTGGCGCTGGAACGTTCACTGACAGAACTGCTGCAAGGCCGCAGTTTTGAAGGCCTGAATGACCTGCCGCAGCCCACCTTTGAAAGCAACGCCGTGACCGAGCCAAATAACTTTGTTGAGCACTTTATCGACTCCACCGGTCTGGTGAGCTGGCGCTTCTTCAGCGCCAAGGCAGACTTCGAGTTTGTTGAGTGGGACTTTTCTGCTGGCGATGACTGGGCTGACCGTACGAAAGCCAATGAAATCGAGGCCGCCAGCCTGTTCGGCATTCTGAAAGAGCTGGGGCTGGAAGCCTATACGGCAACCTACAACGACCTGGGCGTTCCGGCCTGCCGGATTCTGGTGCCGGGGTATTCCGAGGTCTATCCGATCGACGACCTGATCTGGGACAACACCAACAAGGCGCTGTATTTCCGCGACGACATCCTCAACCTGCATCGTCTCGACGATGAGCAACTGGCCGATCTGGTCGAGCGCCTGGAAGAAAGTGAGCTGGATAACTACACCGATATCATTACGCTGATCGGGGTCGAGTTCGACGACAACACCCACTGGGGCCAGCTCACCATTCTGGAACTGAAGCTGCTGATCTATCTGGCGTTGGGGCAACTCGACGAAGCCAAGGAGCTGGTGGAGATGTTCCTGCAATTCAACGACAACACGGTAGAGCGCGGCTTATTTTATCAGGCGTTGAACTGTGTACTGGAAGTTGCTCTGGATGATGAACTGGAACTGGCTGATTTTGCGCCGAACTTCCGGCGTATGTTTGGTGACGAGCGTCTGGATGCTGCGGTGGGTTCTGTTGAAGGTTCGGTGCGCTTCTTCGGACTGGAGCCGACCAATACGCAACTGGCCGGACTCGACAAGCACCTGCGCCTGCTCGACAGCTACAAAAAGCTGCACGCGGCGCGGGCCAAAGCAGCACAAACAGGCGGATAAGCACCATGCATTTTACGACGCTGGATGGCATCGCCATCACTGATGTGTCTCATAACGCCAGCATCAAAAAACAGCTCATCATTCCCAATGGTCAGATACCGCATCTGACCAATTTTTCGCGGGCGGTATTTCCGCCCGGAGAAGTCGCTCATGCCCACAATCACAGCGATATGACAGAAGTGTTTTTTGTTGAATCAGGGGCTGGTGACATGGCGGTTAATGACAAGGTGGTGCCAATGACGCCCGGCGCTTGCATCACCATCGAACCGACCGAAGTGCATGAACTGAGAAACACTGGCACCACCGAACTGGTGGTGCTGTATTTTGGCATCATCAACTGATCCACCACACACTGATCACACCACCGAAAGGAGCCATTCCATGACCCGAGGTATGCAAATATACGCCGCTGCATTATTGGCATTGATCGTGTTTTTGTTTTTCAAGCTGGTTTATGTGCCCGGCGATGTGCGCGCACTGAATCAACAGCTTCAGGCGGATACGTATCTGGCAGACTATCCATACCAGTTCAAGGTGCTGCGGATTGAAAACGGCAAGGCCACGATAAATTCTCCACGCTCTGCCAACGTCAGCGTACCTGAGATTATTGCGGTGATTGATCCAGCACTGGACGGCGTTTCCATCGAAGATGAACGCTATCAACAAGCCCAGCAAGGATTGGCTGATCGGCAGGCGCACGCCCATCAGTTGGTCATGTCAGACCCCAACGTCACTGGCGTGTACTGGGAGCTGGACGAAGCCTGGTTACGCAAGCACGGTGTATTGCCTTAGAGGGCGTTCTCAATCAGCTCGTACCCACGCTCCGGCGTGGGTACGTGACAGAGCCGAAACCTTATCCATCCGACAACCGAGACAAGGCAATCTGATACACCTCGTTTCGGTTGCGTTTTCCCACCGCAATCACATCAACCGTAATCGTCTGATCCGATACCGAATAAACCAACCGGTAGCCCAATTGCCTGAGCTTGATCTTGTAGAGATTCGGCGCGCCAGAAAGCTGGGCAGAAGGCACATGCGGCTCAACCAGCCTGCGCTCCAGAACTTTCTTGAACTGCGTTCTGACGGCAGGACTCAGTTTTTTCCATTCCCGAAGTGCCGACTTCTTGAAAGTCAGCTCATAAGTCATCCAGTGAAACCCTGACAGACTCCTCATCTGCCCGTTCTTTGGCCAATTCAGCCAGCTCCATATCTTCAATCAGCTCCATCATGGCCTCATAGGCTTTGGCTGGCACACAATAAAACGCTGGCTCATTGCGATTCAGAACCGCCACAGGCAGCCCCTCGCCACTGGCAACAACTTTCATTGGATTGGCTTTGAATTCGGAAATACTGGCGGCCATATCAGTCAATATCAGGGAAGCCATACACTCATCCTCCTGCAGGTAGAGACCTGATAATAGACCCGTAAAAAGGTCTTTTGAAGCAAGGATTTGACTCCTACAAACTGCAACCACTCTCGCAACACATAGACAAGCACTCAGCTCCCACGCGGGAGCATGGGTGCGTTATGCCATCAAGATACGGCAATCATTCCCAGATTCCCCAGCGCGCCAATCAGTCGTTGAGCCTGCTCTGGCTGAAATAGGCCTCTCAGGGTATCGACTGCCGGTTGCGGACTGATCCGCAGGCGTTCGATCAAAGGTGCCAGTTCAACCCCGTCAATGTGCCAGATGCCTAACGGCTGATCTGGCGTGGTCGCCACCCAGGCCGCCCGAATGGTGCTGTTTTCGATCACCGGGCGACGTTCTATCTGAACCTGATCCGGTGTTACTGTCCGATGCAAGGGCTGGTTGTCTGGCCAGTCACAGCGCTTGGCCCAGAAAGCACGGTCAGGCCACTGCTGTTCCTGACGGCAAAAATCCCGCCCGGTACGGGCAAAGCGGTAGAACAGCCCTTCAACCCGCTGTTGATAGAAATCTTTTGCCAGCGCGGCACGTTCCGGAGCCTGAATCAGCGTATTGATCACCGCCGGGGTTTGCAGCGCCGACGACATCGACTGAAAAATGCCATTACCCGACAGTGGATCAACCGCCATGGCCGCATCTCCAACCCGAATCCAGTTATCCCCCACCAGCTCCTGACACAGAATCTGGGTACAGGCACGGGCATGAATGCCCACCGGTTCAGCCTGTTGCAGAAAGGGCCGGGCTTGCTCCAGTGCTTCAAAACGCCGCCGACACCAGTCAGACAGTTGCGACTTGGCGGGCAAACCCGCGCTGGCCACATCCAGCGTCAACTGCAGATA
>Ga0193960_1000714_pt1 | contig 13550 bp, 17 predicted proteins | sample FB_3_MG_FD_140338 | JGI IMG/M metagenome (GOLD analysis project Ga0193960, IMG submission 140338) | Microbial mat bacterial communities from the Broadkill River, Lewes, Delaware, United States - FB_3_MG | ecosystem: Environmental > Aquatic > Freshwater > River > Microbial mats | place: USA... | reverse complement strand
AAATAGTCGATTGTTTTTTCTTGTTGTCCATAATTCTCCTTTAATTAAAATGAAGTATATCGTATCTTCAATTTGAAATTGATATACTCTTTTTAAATGAGCTTTTTTGTATATGAAGTGCAAGATTAGTTGATCTAGTCTACATTTGGAATCTAAATTGGCGGTTTATTTCAAAACCTCTTCTAAACTCTCTTTTATTTTACTTGGGTCTGAAAAGTGGTCTACTTTTGCTTTAAACTTACCATCTTTATCAAAAAGATAAATAAATGATGTATGTGATACAGAGTAACCCATCGCTGAATTTTCTAGCTCTATTTTTTTATAGTATGATTTGTATCTGCTAGTAATGTTATCTATATTTTCTTTTGTAGATGTACCACCCATGAAACTAGGATGAAAGTACTTTGAATATGCTTGAAGATTTTTAAGTGTATCTCTATCTGGATCGACACTGATAAAAAGTCCAACTATCTCTTTACTTTTTTCTTTTGGAAGTTCACTTAATGCTTGGGCAAGAGAGCTAAGAGAAGTAGGGCATACATCAGGACAGTATGTATATCCAAAATATATAGCTAAGGCTTTTCCTTTGAAGCTATCTTTTGTAACTGTACCATCTATTGTATCAACTGTAAAGTCATATTGTTTTTGTTCGTTGTAGTCATCTATATATGGTTTAATTATCATGATTAACATCACAGCAACTGCTACACTTACAAGTAGTTTAAAAAATTTATTCATCTATATATCCGTTTTAAATTGGAATCTTGCTCCAATAGTTTTGTCTAGTTTTTCGATTCTTATATCTGCATTCCATTGCATATTACCAACAGGACAAGTAGGAAGAGTACCAACTGCTTGATAGTTTCCATCACCTAAGTTTTTAATAGGTAAGTGAAACTCACCCATAAACATATTTGTCGCATAGATATTGAGCTTTAGGTTTTCTAAGTTTGGATTATTACTTTTGATTAAGAATGTTAATTCTTCCATCAGTGGAATTGTTTTTGGTGTTACTTCAAGTTCAAAAGTAGTCTCATCTTGAACTTTTATTTTGCAAGATGTTTTATGTAAATCACACTTTTTGTTTTGAGTGATAAATTGTGCTTCTCCTTTAAATGATTGATAAATTCCATTAAAATCAATTAAAAAGTAACCCACCACAATAACAGCTATAATTGATATAGCTATTATTGTATCTTTTAGGTTATTTGGAGTTTGTTTTTCTGACATTTTATTAGTTGTGATTCATTTTAGAATGATCCATACCTTGATGATTCATTCCACTCATAACAGTTTTAATAGGAGCAGTGATAGTTTTTGTATCTCCATTTTCTAGCTCTAAAGTAAATGTAACAGTTTCACCTTGTTTCAGTGGATGATGTAATCCTATTAACATAACATGAAAACCACCTGGCTGAAGCACAACTTTTCCATTTTTTGGTACAGTGATTTTAGGTACTTGGTACATTTTCATTACACCATCTTTCATATCGTGAGTATGTAACTCTACAAATTTTGCAATTTTTGATGTTGCTTTTATGATGTTGATATCTTTTGATGTTTCATTTTCGATAGTCATAAATGCAGCCGAATTAGGTAAACCTGGTGGTGTAGCTCTTACATATGCATCGTTTATTTCAATGTTTGAAGCCAATAGAGTTGATACACTTAAAAGTGCTAAAGTAAGTAGTTTTTTCATGATTATTCCTTATATTTTAAAATTATATAATATGATTGTTAATTCAATGTTAATCAGCACAAAGCTCAATACCAACTTTTAAAAATCCTGTAAAAACTGCATTTTCATATGTAAGAGACTTATCTAGATGTGATTTTATTTCATCTAAAAATTTACTATAACTTTCATAAAATTCATAACTTGGTTTTGGTTTATATACCAAATCCGTTTTTTCGAAATATTTAATGATATTTTTTGTTGTGGTTGGTTTGATGAAGTATTCTCTTTGTCTATTTATACTATAAGGAACTATACTTATAATAGTCCATTTTGCAAGTTTATACTCAGCCAAAAACTCTACAAGCCCTTCAAATCCTTCTTTTTTATCTCCATACAAAAGTTCGTATATCTCTATACTTAACATATCTTTTTCATAAGAATTTAATGAGGCAATTGCATCTTTTAATTTTAATTTATCAAAAAGTGAAACCATCATTGATTTTTGAATTGTTTTAAAAAAGTTTTCAACTACTAAGTTTGGATTTGAAAAGTTTTCTTTTTTAAGAGCATCTTTTGCAAACTCTTCTAGTTTTTCTGGTTTAAACTTCTTCATTGTAGGGAAAAAGTGAGCATCTTCAAAACCTTTGGGATATCTACTCAAAAACTCTGATTCTAAATCTTTTAATTTATCTAAATTCATCTATTTTTTCTTTTTTTTAAGGAGTCCAAAGAGAAGATTATAAGTGCAATCCATATAAGGGAAAAACTAATTAATTTATCAAAATTAAACTCTTCATGATATATGAAAATAGCAACTAAAAATGCACAACTAGGACCAATATACTGAAAAAAACCTAGCGTAGTTAGTTTTATTCTTGTAGCTGCTCCGTTAAAAAGAAGTAAGGGGATGATAGTAACCAGTCCGCCCATACTTAACATAAAACTAGTATAAGTGGAAGAGTTTAAAAAAGAGATAGAATCATTTGAAATTATATACCATAAATATAAAAGAGAAAAAGGTAATAACATCAGTGTTTCAACAAATAAACCTACAATAGAACCTACATTGATTTTTTTTCGAATCATTCCATAAAAAGCAAAAGAAAACCCTAAAGCAAGAGAAATAAGAGGAAGTGAACCCAATGCAATGAGTTGGTAAAATACTGCTAAACAAGCTATAAATATAGCTATATATTGATTTCTTGTCATTCTTTCAGAAAAAAATAAATATCCCAACAAGATACTGATTAATGGGTTTATATAATATCCAAGTGCTGTTTCCATTATTTTATCATTTGCAACTGCCCAAATAAAAACAAGCCAATTTAAAGATATAAAAATAGTAGAAAGAAATAAATATTTTAATTTAGTATAGTTTTGACTGAGTAATTTTAAAACATCAATTTGTTTTGTTATAAAAAGTAACGGAATTAATATGATAAAAGACCAAATAACTCTATGTATGAGTACTTCAAGTGGATCAACACTTGCTACTTGTTTAAAGTATATAGGAGCTATAGCACCCCAAAATAAAAATGCAAATACTGCATATATCTGTCCTATTTTATTGTCATTCAAATTATCTCTTTTATTATATTTTTGGAAGTATAGCGAAAAGCTGATATAAGAAAAATCTTATCCCATGAAATCCTAAATTATCTTTCAATTTTATTTAAACTTATTCATTTATAATTAATGCTTATTAAAAAATAATTGAAAGAAAATAAAATGATGCAATTTAGCAAAAAACATAACACAATAACAAAAGAAAATATCAATGAGATGGTTATCACTTTTTATACAAAAATATTAAAAGAAGATGGTGAAGTAGCACAGGTTTTTAAGGATAAATTGGGTGATGATTTAAGTAGTGATATATGGCAAGAACATATTGAAATTTTGACAAACTTTTGGGCAATGATAGGGCTACAAGATACTGAATATCAAGGAAATCCAATGCGAGCACATTTTGATTTGCCACTTAGTAGAGAAAAATTCGGTTCATGGTTAGTGATGTTTTTTGAGGTAATAGATACATTGTATGAACCACAAGTAGGAATGATATTTAAAACTCGTGCAGAAAATATTGCATCTAATTTTATGAGAAATTTACAACTGTAATAGAAATATAAAATAATTATTAAAAAAAATAACTAGATAAAAAACTAACAAATGATTAACACTTATCTAGTATAATTTTCTTAAGTAACAAAAACGCAAATCAAATTCCTCCTAAAGTTTTTGAAAGCGTCAAGTTAAAGTCACTTGTAAGGTGGTGACTTTAACACTAAAAACTATTCTTAAAACTCTTAAATATTATCTCTTTATGATTTGTACCTGTATCTGAGTTTAAAACCATATTAACAAAATCATCATTTAAAAAACTATTATAAAATTTTTCTATTTTAGGATATGAATAACTTTTTTTCATACTTTTGTATAAGTAGGCTTTTGAGATATAAAGTTGCATAATAATATATATAGAAAATGTGATGATGGTGAAAACCTCTAAAAAAGTAAATGTTTTTGCAAGCATTGTTCTCACTTTTGTATTTTGCATAAACTTATTTGAAAATGCAAATACATATCTCCATCCAAAATAGAGTATGAAAATATTTACAGTAAATGAAATTAAAATAAGTGTTGTATATGTATCTGCTTTAGTTATAAAAAACTTTTGTAATAAAATAGCAGTGTATCCCGATAGTTTTGCACTTAATGTAATCGCCATAAATATTTTAAAATACTCAAATATTTTGATGTATATCTTTCTTTCGTAACTGATTCTTGTTAATAAAACTATAGTTAGAAGTAGAACTAAGTCAATAGTGTTATAAAAATTTACCACTGTATCTCATTTTTACCTAGCGATTTTAACATACTATTCGTTTGTGAAAAATGCTTACAACCAAAAAAGCCACGATATGAAGAGAGTGGACTTGGATGTGGAGCTGTTAAAATATGATGTTTACTTTCATCAATAATTTTTGTTTTTTTAATTGCAGGTGCTCCCCATAAGATGAAGATGATATCTTTATTGTGTGTTGAGATATATTTGATAATGTTATCTGTAAATATCTCCCAACCCTTTTTCTTATGTGAATTTGGGGAACTGTCTTCTACTGTTAAAACAGTATTAATCAGTAATACTCCTTGTTTAGCCCAAGGTGTTAAATCTCCATCATCACATAACGAACTGCCAATATCTGAGTGTACTTCTTTTAAAATATTTACCATTGATGGTGGGTTTTTGATATTGCTAGGTGTAGAAAATGCCAAACCTTGAGCTTGATTTGGCTGATGATAGGGGTCTTGTCCTAAAATAACTACTTTTAGATTTTCATATGGAGTTAATTCAAAAGCTGCAAATATCTTTTCTTTTGGTGGATAAACCTTAGATTCTTTATATTTTGATTGTATAAAAGTATCTAAAGTTTTATAGTATTCTTTAGCTTGCTCTTCTTTGATAATAGTATCCCAGCTAGGCATATAGTTATTTCACACTATTTGAAGTATTGATATAATTATGTTCAGAAATAGTAGTCCATTCACGAGATTGTTTTAAATAGTTTTGTTGTGATTGATAAATCTCTTTAAAAAGTTTATTTTCATTAGAGTATTTCCCCATCACTTCATCACTTGCATTTTTCATCTCTTGTAAGATTTCAAAAGGAAATGTTTTTATTTTTATATTTGGGTACTCTTTTTTCATCTGTTGCCATGCTACTACATTTTTATTGTAGTTATCTATATACATCTCAAAAGTTGCAACTTTCATTGCTGATTGTAAGATGGCTTGATATTCTTTTGGAAGTTTTTTATAAGCATCTTGATTAACAAAAAAGTGCATCTCTGATGCTGGTTCATGCCATCCTGTATAATAATATGGAGCAATTTTGTGAAATCCCATTTTTATATCTAGTCCAGGACTTACAAATTCAACTGCATCAACTGTTCCTCTATCTAAAGAAGTATATAATTCACCTGCAGGAATATTTGTAACATTTACACCAAGTTTAGCAAAAATCTCTCCTGCCATACCTGGTATTCTCATTTTGAGACCTTTTAAATCTTCTAAAGTAGTAATCTCTTTTTTAAACCAACCTCCCATTTGTACCCCAGTGTTTCCGCCTAAGTAAGTATCTACATTAAAGTTATCATATACTTTTTTTGTCAGTTGTTCTCCCCCACCATAATAGTACCATGCATATTGCTCTGCTGTCGTCATTCCAAATGGTGCTGTTGTAAGAAGTGCAGTTGCAATATTTGAGCCTTTGTAATAATATGATGAACTATGTCCCATCTCATAGATGTTGCTTTTCACCATATCTAAAATACCAAGAGGAGCTTTATGTATCCCTTTTCCATGTACTTTAATAGTAAACTTACCATCACTCATCTCTTTTACTAGAGATGCAACTCTTAATGGAACTGTACTTAATGGTGCTAAGGTTTTTGGCCATGTCATTGCTAGTTTCCATTTGACTTTTTTAGAAGCATGAGACTGAGTAGCAAATAATGTGCATAGTCCTAATATCAGTAATAGTTGTAAATATTTTTTCATAATAATCCTTGTAAATTTTGATGAATTATATCTTTTGCCAACTAAAATATTTCATAATTAATTTATTGAAGCAATAGTTTTAAAAGTAAAAAAAAGATATTGTTACGAAAAATTTCTCTATAAAAAAGAGTAGAAGGTAAGATATGACAGAAATAATTTTTAGATATATTCATTTTATAGGTATTATGAGTGTTGCAGCAACATTAGTTATGCAACATTTGATAATAGCACCAGAGGTGACAAAAAAAGAGTTAAAAAAGATAGTTTTTCTTGATGTGATTTATTGGATTAGCATAGGGTTAACTTTAGTTGCTGGTTTGGTGTTATTATTGGGTATAGGCAAAGATGTAAGTTTTTATTTGAGTAATAAAGATTTTCACATAAAATTAACACTCTTTTTAGTAGTAATTTTATTAGCTGTTTACCCTACAAGGCTTTTAAGAAAAAATAAACAAAGTAGTGAAGAACTTATTAAAATGCCAAAAGTTATTATTATGTTAGTTAGGATGCAACTATTATTAGTATTTATAACTCCTTTTTTTGGTGTATTAATCGCTCGAGGTCAATAATAATATTTAGAGTTTGATGACATAAACCCCATCAAACTCTACACATAGATTCCCATCTTCGATGATTTTAGAGTGTATAGTAATCGAAGCACTTCCTTTTTTTTCTAATTTCTCTTTCAAAATTTGTATTTGTTCTTTATTTGGTTTTGTGGTATAACAAATTATATCTTTTGTTACAGGGCTTATATAACTATTTTCATTTTTAATTACGACGATATTTTTACTATCAAATCCTAATTCTTGAGAAATTAACCAACATAAACTCCATGATGAGATAATAGTAATAGTACTTAGACTTCCACCAAAAGCGGTACCTTTATCATTTATATTTATATCAAGTGGAGCAGTCGTAATAAGCTCTTTTTCATTGTACTCTTTTATATGAAGTTGCATAAATTTAGTCAGTGGTATTTCAGTATGTAATTTGTTTTGTAGTGTCGTAATCAAAAAAGTTCCTTTAAATTTTTTAGTATTATACTTAATAACTATTTAGATATAATATATGTAATTATATTATAAAGGTGTTATATTTTATGTGTGGAATTGTTGGATATATAGGGACTAAAAATACAAGTGAAATTTTAATAGATGGGCTTAAAGAGTTAGAGTACAGAGGTTATGATAGTGCAGGAATAGCAATATTAGATAATAATAAAATAGAAGTATACAAAGCTCTTGGAAAAATAGTGAATCTTGAAGAAAAAGTTTCACACAATGAATGTACATTGGCATTAGATAATCTTTCTATAGGTATAGGACATACAAGATGGGCAACACACGGTAAGCCAACAGAGTTAAATGCTCATCCACACTTGGGTGAATATTCGTATGTGGTACATAATGGAATTATAGAAAACTACAAAGAACTCAAAGATGAGTTACTAGAAGCTGGTCATAAATTCGTTTCTCAAACAGATACTGAAGTAATAGTACATTTGTTTGAATATTATTTTAATATTTCTAATAATGCTGATGAGTCATTTAATAAAACTATCAAAAGATTAGAGGGTGCATATTCTATCCTTCTTATAACAAAATCAGAACCAAATAAAATATTTTTTATGAAACACGGATCACCTATGGCAATAGCTAGAAACGATGAAGATGAGATCTTTTTTGCTTCATCAGATGCACCACTTATTGGGCATGCTAAAGATGTAGTTTATTTAGAAGATGGGGTAAGCGGAGTTGCAACAAATTGTTCACTCACATTTAGTGAGGAGGTGACTTGGTCAACTCTTTCAACATCAAAACAATTTGCACAAAAAGATGGATATAGATTTTTTATGGAAAAAGAGATTTATGAACAAAGCGATGTAGTGACAGATTCTATGTTGGGACGAATTAATGACAATAGTATATTATTTGATGAGGTAAATTCAAGTATTATTCAAGGTATAAATGAGATTAAAATATGTGCTTGTGGTACATCGTATCATGCTGGATTAACTGCTAGTTATCTTTTCGAGAGATTAACAAAAATTAGATGTAGTGTAGAAATAGCTAGTGAGTTTAGATATAAAGAACCATTACTAAAAGATGATACTTTATTTATAGTAATCTCTCAAAGTGGTGAAACAGCAGATACTTTAGAAGCTTTAAAAATGGCAAAAAAAGCTGGACTAAAATCAATAGCAGTTTGTAATGTAGACAACTCATCGATGACAAGAATAGCTGATGCAACTATCTTAACAAGAGCTGGTATTGAAAAAGGAGTTGCTTCAACAAAAGCATTCTCGACACAAACTGTTGTTTTATGGATGATGGCTTTATATTTTGCAAAAGAAAAAAATGAGATAACTCAAAATGATTTAAGTGAACAGATTAGGGTTTTAAGAGAAGTACCAAAAAGTTTATTAGTTGAAGATAAGGTACATGAAAAATGTAAAAGACTTTCAAAAAGATATTTACATGGACACGGATTCTTTTTTATCGGTCGTGATGTATTTTTTCCTTTAGCTTTAGAAGGAGCTTTAAAATTAAAAGAGATAAGTTATCTTCATGCAGAAGGATATCCTGCAGGTGAGATGAAACATGGTCCTATAGCTTTAGCAGATCCAGAACTTTTTACAATAGCTCTTATGCCTCAGCATCTGCACTATGATAAAATCAAATCAAATGTAGAAGAGTTAAGTGCAAGAGATAGTACTATATGTGCCATCTCTCCACTTGATTTTGAGTTAGCAGACGATTTTGTAAAAACAAAAAAAACTGATCATTATATGTTAGAGTTTTTTGAAATGCTGATAGTTCTTCAAGTGCTTTCTATGGAAATTAGTGTTCGACTTGGAAATGATGTAGATATGCCTAGAAACTTAGCAAAAAGTGTGACTGTAGAGTAACAACTCTCTTATCTTTAAATATAAACCTTAAATATTAAAAGTACTATTCTTTCTAAAAGAAAATACATAGTACTTTTTTGATATAATCTCCCACTTTTTACAGAAATGTAGCTAGTTCATACTTTATTAAAAATTTTTACTTTTCAAAATCGTGCAGGATTATAATGAAAACAAAGATGGACAACAAAGCAATGGAAAACAGATGAAAGGCAATAGTCTTTTACGGAAAACAAAAGAATGGAAAACAAAAATGGAAAACAAAAAACAACATTACCTATTTACAAGTGAAGTAGTAAGCCCAGGACACCCTGACAAATGTGCAGATATTATTGCAGACAGTATAGTTGACAAACTAATTATCGGAGATGCATCAAGTAGAGTTGCAAGTGAAGTATTTGTAGCTGGTAAACATGTAGTAATAGGTGGGGAAGTTACAAGCGCAACACAAGTGAGCACTGAAGAGTATAAGCAAATAGCAGTAGATGCACTAGAAAAAATCGGTTACCATGATAATGAATTTTTTACAGATGAAGAGTGTTTAAAACCTCATAATGTAGATGTTCAAGTATTATTAAATAGACAATCACCAGATATAAACCAAGGTGTAGATCAAGAAGATGGTGAAACAGGTGCGGGAGATCAAGGTATCATGTTCGGATATGCTGATAATGAAACTGAAAACTTTATGCCAAGTGCAATAACATACGCTAGAATGTTAATGCAAAAAGTTTATGATTATGCATTAGCAAATCCAAGTGAACTTGGTGTTGATATTAAAACACAAGTTACAATGAATTATGGATGTAAAGAAAATTTTGAAAATAGTAAACCTCAAGAGATTGATACTATTGTAGTATCTGCACCTTGTGTTTCTAGTATGGATATAACAACAGTGAGAGCTTTAATTCAAAAGTTAATTGACGAGACTGGATTACCTGCTGATATGTATAACAAAGAGACTTGTACAATTCATATCAATCCAACAGGAAAATATGTATCTCACTCTTCATTACATGATAGTGGTTTAACTGGTAGAAAACTTATTGTTGATAGTTTTGGTGGTTATTCACCTATTGGTGGAGGGGCGCAGTCTTCTAAAGATTACACTAAAGTTGATAGAAGTGGATTGTATGCAGCGAGATATATAGCAAAACATATAGTTGCAGCAGGACTTGCTACAAAAGCTGTAGTTCAATTATCATATGCAATTGGTGTTGCAAAACCAACTTCTGTTGCAGTTGATACTTATGGTACATACACATCATTAAATGATGATGCTTTATCAACTTTTGTAGAAGAGAACTTTGCCTTAACTCCAAATTGGATTACGAAAAAGTTTAATCTGGATAAACCAAGTGCAGATACATTTCTTTATGCAGATGTTGCAGCTCGTGGGCAAGTTGGTCAACCTGATTATCCATGGGAAAAACTTGATGAACTTGAAAAATTTCAAGAATTAAGATAAAATTACAAACTATTATTAATAAGGATAAATTATGGATTTAAATATAGACTTAAAAGGTTTTTTTAAGAGAATAAAAAATGAAGTATTAGAGAAACAAAAGAATGACCCAAAAGCTGTAGAAAATGAAAGTCATTGGATTAAATGTCCCTCTTGTGAATCTTTAATGTTTTTTAAAGAGGTTGAAAATTTAAACCATGTTTGTCCAAAATGTAATCATCACATGAGAATAGGTGCTAAAAAAAGAATAGCACTTTTAGCTGATGAAGGTTCATTTGTAGAGTACGATAGTGATTTACACCCAACAGATCCACTACAATTTGTTGATAGTAAATCATACCAAAAAAGATTAGAAGAAGCTTTACATAAAACTGGTAAAACATCTGCTATTGTTAGTGGTTCGTGTACTATTGATGGTGTGGGAGTGGAGCTTGTAGTTTTTGATTTTTCATTTATGGGTGGTTCTTTAGGATCAGTTGAGGGTGAAAAGATTGTAAGAGCTTGTAATCGTGCTTTAGAAAAAAATCATGGTGTGATTATCATTAGTGCGTCAGGTGGAGCAAGAATGCAAGAATCAACATTTGCTTTAATGCAAATGGCAAAAACAAGTGCAGCTTTAAAGAAACTTGATAATGCTGGTTTACCATTTATCTCAATTTTAACTGATCCTACATTTGGTGGTGTTTCTGCATCATTTGCATTTTTGGGTGATATTATTATGGCAGAACCAGGGGCATTAATTGGATTTGCAGGAGCTAGAGTTATAAAACAAACAATTGGTAAAGATTTACCAGATGGTTTCCAAAAAGCAGAGTTTTTACTTGACCATGGAAGTATTGATATGGTAGTTGAAAGAAATACTATGAAAAAAACATTACACGATTTACTAAAACTATTTAGTAAAGATGTTGCCTAAGCAAATATACGCTTTATGTGATTATCAAACTTTAGAAAAGTTTGATGTATCACTAGAAAAATTCTTAGAAATCTGCCATACTCACAACATTGTTTATATTCAATATAGAGATAAAGTTAATTCTCTAGAGATTCAAAAAGAAAATATTTTATTTTTAAAATCAAATACAAACATACCTATTATTATAAATGATAAACTAGAACTACTTGATTTTGCTGATGGTGTTCATTTAGGACAAGAGGATATTGAAGCTTTAATTGGAAATAGTAAAAACACATCATTGAAAATGATACGAAAAAAATATCCAAATAAAATCATAGGATTATCTACCCATAATGAACTAGAAATTTTAGAGGCTAATAATTTAGACCTAGATTATATAGGGCTTGGGGCATATCGAGCAACAAATACAAAAGATGTATCAAATGTTTTAGGAGATAATATAAGTTATTTAGCACAGATATCTCATCATCCAGTGGGTGCAATAGGTGGAGTAAAACTTGATGATGATATTAAATATGTTAGCTATAATGTAATTGCTAGTGGTCTTTTATATTAGAAATTCAACATACTATATCGTAAGTAGATACAATATTAGAAATTGCATCTCCTGTTTCTAATAGTTTTGCAAAATCAAGCCTTGATGAGTTTCCCGAAATACCAATGGCACCAATTAATATATTTTCTGTATTAAATAAAGGGACAGCCACACAACACATTTTATCCTGATATTCTTTATTATCAATTGAAAAACCTCTTTGTCTTATCAATTCTAACTCTTCTTTTAATTTTGATATATTTGCAATTGTATTATTTGTATATCGGTCAAATTTTAAATTATTTAAGTTGTAGTTTCCAAAAGCTAAAATAGATTTTCCTAATGCACTTGCATACAGATTTGTTTGTATACCGATGCTATTTCTAGTTTTTATCTCTCTATTAGATGCATCTGACTGATTTACATATAATACTTTGTAATCATCAAAAATACCTAAATAAGAACACTCATTTGTTTTTTGAGATATCTCATCAAGCATTATATTTGTTTTTTTTATTAACAATTCTATTTTAGTATGTTGTTGTGTTTTAATCCAAATGTCATTTAGTATTATATCATTTGAATTATCCAAATAACTAATAAAACCCTCATTATAAAGTGTTTTAAGGATTCTTGCCATACTACTTTTGTCTATGGCAAGTTTTTTACATAAAGTTACTGCTTTGATGGGTTTTGAATAATTAACAATATACCGATAAACCTTTAGACCTTTTGATAAAGATTTTATTTGTTCTTGCATAGAAACTACTTTTTATCTCATTATACCTATTCTTTTAGCATTTCGTGAAATTTTGATAACCAATCAGGATGGGCAGGCCATGCAGCAGCTGTTACCAAATTTCCATCAATAATTGCACTTTCAAAACCGATGTCAGTCCAAGTACCTCCACTCATCGTAATTTCAGGTGCACACGCTGGATAAGCAGAACAAGTTTTATTTTTAACTATATCAGCAGCGACCAATACTTGTATACCATGACAAACTGATGCAATAGGTTTATTTTTATTATTAAAATCTTTTACTATTTCTAATACCCTTGGATTTAACCTAATATACTCTGGCGCTCTTCCCCCAGGAATAAGAAGTCCATCATAAGTAGATTCATCAATATCATTAAATGTTGCATTTAAAGTAAAGTTGTGGCCTGCTTTTTCTGTATATGTTTGATCTCCCTCAAAATCATGAATAGCAGTTTTGATTTGATTATTTTCTTTTTTATCTGGACACACTACATCTACTGTGTAACCTAGCATTTTCAAACATTGAAATGGTACCATTAGCTCGTAATCTTCTACAAAGTCACCTGCAATTATAAGAATTTTTTTTGACATTTTATCTCCTTTAATATTGTTATAAAAGATAGTATAAGAATTGTAATTAATAAAAAATAAATATTCTAATTAATAAAATATTTTCTCATATAGTGAGATACAAATTTAATGAAACAATAACTATTTTT
>Ga0193960_1000712_pt1 | contig 13575 bp, 7 predicted proteins | sample FB_3_MG_FD_140338 | JGI IMG/M metagenome (GOLD analysis project Ga0193960, IMG submission 140338) | Microbial mat bacterial communities from the Broadkill River, Lewes, Delaware, United States - FB_3_MG | ecosystem: Environmental > Aquatic > Freshwater > River > Microbial mats | place: USA... | reverse complement strand
GATGATGTGTAGCGGCTGTACACCCACACATCACCAACGAGCCACCGTGCCTGTATCGCCGCCATCCCCACGACCATTAACGGCAATGTCTGCTGATATTAGTGTGAAACTCTACCAACAATATCGACAATGGCAGGGTACTCCCTATCGATTGGGCGGGTTGACTCAATCCGGCATTGATTGTTCAGGTTTCGTATATCGCACCTTTGAACATTTATTTCAATACACATTACCACGCACCACGATAGAACAAGCGGCACTTGGCAAAACCATTCAACCCGTGGCACTTGAACCTGGGGATTTAATTTTTTTTAAAACAGGCCGTAACCTGAGACATGTCGGCATTTATATTAATGATGGTCAGTTCTTGCATGCCTCTACGCGTAGTGGTGTGGTGATTTCAGCGTTAAACAACCCTTATTGGGCAACGAAATTGTGGAAGATTAAACGCATACCATTATAGTACTGACCATCACATTTTAACGTTTTTATGCCCAGCCCATTCTTTTTTTCTATCATTTTATGGCACATCCAGATTTAAAAAACCGTGAGTAGCGCGATATTCTCTCACGAGTATTATGTCTTTGATTAAAAAACTAGCAGCATGCTCAAAATAACAGGACAACAATAGATACGGTTGTCGCGTTAATCTTCATTGTGTTCATTAAAAGTGAGTTTGTGGCGTTAAATTCTACATTTAACCTCTGATTAATTTTTACTCGCGATATGATCTCTATACCCAGTAGCGTTCACGAAGCTTTCGTTATCGGGTTTCATAATGCACTTTTACTTATAATTTTGGAGATTACCATGCAACTAGCTCATACTTTACCTAACGTAGCCAACGAATTAAACCTACCTTTTTTATCTGAAGGCGTTGTTGAAGCCCCCTCGGCTGAGACATTTTTTTACTCTATCGATACGACACTTAAACATTCAAATGCTACCCAAAATGTGTACTTTTCTAATTATTTTGAATGGCAAGGCTATTGCCGTGAGCGTTGGTTTTTTGAGTGTATCTCAAAGGATATGTTGGCAACAGAAGGTGTATTTGTCACTAAAAATGCACATAATAATTATATCAAAGAGGCTTTTCCTTTTCAGACGGTACTGTGTTCTATGAATACCTTCCATGTTCAGCGATGCTCATTTTACCTATTATTTAAGTTTTCAATCGATGGTGAACTGACCGCTACAGGATACCAGCAAGTGGCTTTTGCCAACCATAAGAAGAGGATCCACCGCATGCCTGAGAGCGTTATCGAAAAAATTAAACGCTATGAAATTCATGTGTAATGGTAAATACTAAGTAGTGACTTTCCTGCCGGTGCTCTTCTTTAGGGTAACCGGCAGGAAGCTCAATGGAGTGTTTTGACTAATATAGAAGCAAAATGATCGCACTATCGCTATACTACTAGACAAGAATTTACTGATCTATTATTTTTACGTAGGCTTTCTTTTTAGAGCAGTAATATTGTACAGTTTGTGAGTATTAACAGGAATATGGGTATGTCTAGGCCGGAGCTAAACGTTTTCTATCATCCAACCACCACTATATTTATCGATGATGATAAAAACTTTCTCGACCAGCTCACACTGAGAATGAGCAGTGATATCCCTTATTTGGCCTTTAGCGACCCTCAAGAAGGGTTGGCTTATGCTGATAGCTTTTATGGCCACAATCAAAAAGCTGATACACAAAGTGCCTCATCAACGGTCGTTTGCGAACCTACCCCTGGGTTTCCTGCGGCAGGTTACAGAGGGGGTACTGGCCTTGATCAATACTATAAATTGCGCAATCACCGGCGTTTTTCCGAGCCATCGGTCTTAGTGATTGACTATGATATGCCCGGTATCAACGGTTTAGATGCTTGTGCACGTATTAGTAACCCAAAAATTAAAAAGGTCTTGCTAACGGGGGCTGCTGATACCGCAGTGGCTATTCACGCACTCAATACAGAGCTAATTGACTTTTTTATCGCCAAAGATGAGGGTAATTTGGCTGAGCGCTTAAATCATGTTATCGCACAGATGCAAAGCCGCTACTTTCACGATATTACTAGCAGTTTTAAAGATAATAGCGCGGTTGATTTACCGTATTTTGATGACTCTGCCTTAGCTGATTATATCGAACACGCCTGTGAAGAATTTGGAGCGGTAGAGTATTATTTTATGACTAATCCGGCCGGTTTTTTACTGGTGAATGCCGCAGGCTCAATGAGCCGTTTAGTCATGTATACAGAAAAACAGCTTGAGCAGCAAATAGCTATTGCCCAGCAGCAGGGGATCAGTGAAGCATTACTTAAACCGTTGCACTTACGCCAAGCCGTTCCCTTCTACGACCACTCTCAACCCTTAGTGGATAGCTTTTTAAACGCTCTGCATCCCGCTGAAAAAATCGAAGGCAAGCAGCCCTATTATGGTGCGTTACTTGATCATTTGTCCCCGGATATGAATACATTATTGCGCCAAAGTCTTACCTTTAACGAATATATGAGCTCTAATTCCTACCACGTACATTAACCCGACAGATCACTGCGAGTGCGGCGGGAAATTTAATGTAAATAAACTGTACTCTCCAAGTACTGATCTGCAATGTATATCACCGTCAAATGAGCGCATGACTTGTCGGCAAAATGATAGCCCTATACCACAGCTCCCCGCCTGTTGTTTTGTGCTGAAGAATTTATCAAAAATATGCGGTAGGGTTTCTTTATCGATACCAATACCGTTATCCTCCACAATGAGTTGATTGCTTTTAGGGCTGCAAACGGTCGTAATGGTAATATCGCCTTTGCCGGCGCACTCTATTGCATAGAGTGCGTTTTTAAGTAAATTAAACAGTACATAAATCAATAACACATCATTGCCGTAGACTTGAAAATCTTCATCGATCAGTATGTCAATTTTTTCTCGTGTATCACCAGGGAAAGGGTAGCGGTTAATTGCCTCTCGTACACACTCGGAAATCATAAAATGGGTATAGACATGATTGAGTGAAAAGTCCTCGCCGGTTGATGCAAGAAACATATCAATAGCCTGATTAGAGCGTGTGACTTCATATTCAATGGCATTAGTCAGCTCATTGAGAATAGCAAAGGCTTGAGGTTTAATTTTAGGTTCAATCAATTTATTGTCGACTGCCGCTTGGTAGCCCTGTAATAAAATAGGCCAAAAACTGGCCATATTTTGTGCTTGCAGGCGAATAGTGGCCAGTGGTGTTCGCATTTCATGAGCAACACTGGCGGCCAGTAACATTGCCGTATCCATTAAGTGGTATTTGGTAATGGCGACAGCAATCACTCCAAGGCTTACCGCAATAAAAATAACACCAGGTGGGTAGAACTCATACCCGTAGTTGCAGAGATAATCAGCAGCGGCAAAGAAATAAATTAACAGGCTTACAATACAGTAGCGCAGCTTAATTTTATCACTGCTCTTGGCAATTTTTTGTTTTTGATAAGTAATAAATAACCCACGATTAACAACGATAACCGTTTGTAATACGTGCAGTGGATGAATCAATCCGGCTTTTGGGTAATAGCCCCAAAAATAATCGTAGTGGCCGTTGATGAACAAATCAGTAAATAACAGTAATAATCCCAGAAATGCAGCAAACACATAGGATACATAAACAAAGGGTAATTCACGCTGTCGCTCTGTAATTTCAGATAAAAAATGATACAAGCTCGTAGGTAAAAATAGGATAAGTAAATAGCCTACCTTAATTAGAAAATCCGCTGTAAACGGGTCGTTAACCTGATAGAGCACCGCCCAGGTAAACTGCCAAAAAAAGGTAGTAATGCAAAGCACCAGAAAGCTGGTGCTAACGCGATTTAAACCCTTTTGATGGACAACATATAGGCCACAAACAAGGAATAAAACAGCAACGATAGTAGGCAGTAAAGAGTACACGTGGTTACAGACCAATTAATGAAGTTGTGGCAATTATATAACTGTGGCGATACTAAAACGAAGCCTTAAATGTGAAATAGCCCATTCACAGGCATCTATCTTGGGTATCCCCTTAAGGCTGGCCTCAAGATTTACCACCATAACGTGTTATTATAGCGCGAGTGTGAGTTCTGCGCTTTACACCGCAGCGTTTTATAGGCGCCATTAGTAGGTAATGTTAGATAGGTCTCACTATAGTGAAAATTGCAAGCAATGAATGGTAGCGAACCCTTCCCCTTAGTTGTTCAATCTCGTCATGGGTGGGGCTAGCGTGTAATAGGGCACCAATAGTATCGGCCGGCAGTAGGTTGTGACTGGCTATCGCCTAAATCATCCTTTGGGGCTGTCACTGAGTGTTTAACTGAGTGTCTATTAAATAGCCCTTTCTAAACAGCTCCTTCATACTTGCGTATATAATTACTTTTTTAGCCTTAAGTAACTCGTATATATAGTAGAAAGCGGTGACATTAGCTATGATAGAAATTGCAAGCAACGTTGTAATAATGTGAACATTTAAAGCATATCGCTTTGTATTAAATACTGACTATAGGGATGTTATGCATCAAAAAACACCACGATATTTAGGCATTTTTTTAGGCGTTCTCTATGGGATAGCACTAAGGTTATCGATAGAAATTAAAGCACTGCAAGCGTTTGGCGAGTTAGTTTCTATTTCGTTTTTATTTCTAGTGCCTTTTGTGATTGGTTTTATTCGCATTCATTTTGAATGTAAAATCAACCCTCATCTTAGTTATGGGCGAATGGCATTAATTGCATGGCAGCCTATTTTTGTTTTTCTATTAGTCTGCTTTATTACTCTACTTGAGGGTAGTATTTGTATCGTGATGGTACTGCCTGCCTTTATGTTGTGTGCCAGCATTGGCGGTGTTGTTGCGGGCTATATCAATCGACGGTTGGCTAAACGGGCTTCAACGACACTGCTATCTGTGGCATTATTGCCGCTATTGTTAGCGCCATTAGAAATGCATTTCTTGCATTTAACAAAAACCTATGACATCACCAGCGATATTGAAATTAATGCCCCAGTTGATGTCGTATGGCAGCAGCTAGTCTCTGTTAGTGATATACATAAAGATGAAATCCCCTTTTCATTCACCCACTTAATCGGTGTGCCCAGGCCGGTTAAAGCGAGCATGGACGGCAATGATGTCGGCGCTGTGCGTACGAGCTTATGGGAGCTGGGTGTCACGTTTAATGAAGTGATTACCGTGTGGCAGCCAAATAAAACCATGGCTTATATTTTTGATATTGACCCTGAAAAAATCCCAGATGATATATTGGATCAACATGTAAAACTGGGAGGTAAATACTTCGCTCCTCTTGCGGGGCGTTATGATATTAGCGTGAATAGTGAAGGCAATACGGTGCTAAGTTTAACCACCACTTTACAAGATAATACAAATTTCGGTATGTATTCAAGAGTATGGGGCGAGATTATTTTCCAAGACTTTCATCATTCGTTATTGTATTTGATGAAAGGGCGGGCCGAAAACAGGTAGCTTTATAATGATTAAAGGAAAGGCAGTTTTAGGGTAGATGCTAGTAATGACAAATTACCCAATTGCCATTACTTATAAGTACTAGAGTTAATATAATATCAGTTTTCGCCTGTTGCCTTACTATACAATACATGTTAATTCTAGCGGTAAATAGGAGGGTTGATTTTTAGTGGAATAATGAGCGAATCTCTAGCCATACTGACAACAGGTAGAACAGGCTTCGGATGATCTAGTGCCCATCGTGCATAGCGTTGATTAAATTTTCGATATTTTAATATAGCTGTGGCTGTAATAGGCTCTTTTGCCCAAGTGGGTATATGGAATGTATATTCTTTAATATCAGATTTACCTGCATTAATAACATTCCTATAAGCATCGCCCACCATTCGAAATAAATCGTGTCGCCAAACATGAGCACCTGCTCGATCAATAGGTATAGAGTGGTAAATGTGTGCACTTTTATCTAATTCGAGCTGCTCATTCAGCCGGCCACTTTCATAAATAGTGGTACCTTCAGCATCACTGACTTTAAAATATAACCACGCTTGGTTAATATCTGTTGTCCCCCCTGGGAATGCGTGTCCAATCATACGATTAGTGACTATGACTCTAAGTTTCGCCTCTTCGCCTAAGTACAAGAAAAAAGGCGTATTATCACGATCATTAGGGCGGAGTTGTTCTTGGATAAACTGTTGGCTTTGTATAGTATCTTGCCGATGTGGTTGTTCAATATCAACAAGTATATTTGCATTTTGTAAAAAACGTGTTGTCTCTGCTAGTTGTATTTTGTCACCATTGAGTGTTGGTAAAACAGTGTTTGCACCTAAGCTGCGATGTGAATGTATAAAGCCATCTTCATCAGCAGATGGGTCTTGGCCTTTAACCAACGGGAAATGACAGTTTTGGCAAGTAAGGCTTGTTTCAGTTTTAAAATGATTGTCAGTTTGCCCAGAAAAGGGACTTGCAAGCCAGTGACTATATTCACTTTGCATTTTAACCCAGCCCCAGTCATTCATCGATTTATCCATAAATTGCTCATGGCAGCTGGCGCAAAGCTTAGGATCTTCCAATAAACTAGATCCCATAGCTGCCTTATGAGGCCGAGCATTGAGGCGGATTAAAAAGTTACGAATTTTCTGTGGAATAATGCGTTCGCTACTATCAAATAAATAATATTCTTTGGGATCAAAAACATAACTTGCCGTGCCGTTTAAATGTGTCACCGCACTAATGCCATGGCATCCCAAACAGCCAATACCTTCTAGGTGGCCCGATGTATTTGCAACACCGCCATGCTTGCCACCTGGTGTCAGTTGTCCGCTTAATAATGCAACGGGTGCATGGCAGCCCTCACAATAACGAGTTGCTGTTATACCTCGGGTTTTTTCTAATAAATGAATGTTTTTGACATAGGCGGGGTCTGACGCTGCCTGTCGATGGGCCGAGCTCAGCCACTGATTATAAATATCGCTATGACAACTGCCGCACTGTTTGGATTTTGCTATTTGAGGTGTCGCTATAAATGTTCCATTAATAGTTTCCGTTTGGCTAGGGCGGAAAGGGTGGTCACCATAATCATACACATAATTAGTGACTAGTGGCGGTTGTTTTTTTATCATCATATAGGTATATAGAGTGCTTGTAATGGTTACCCCGCTAAGATAAAAGACCAAGCAGGCCATTAAAATAATGCTGGATGATTGTGGCAGTGTCATAAACCGCCGTTTCGATAGTGTTCGCTTACGCTGTCGGTGGTAGATATGTCCAAAAATATGCAGTGTCAACGATGCCAAAAAAATATAAAAACCATAAGTATGTGATTGGGCAATCCATAGTGTATTCTCACTGGAACCATTTGCAGAAAACCAAAACCCAGAAATTATTAGTACTAAAAGACTACCGGTCATCAATAAGCCGGATAAAATTAGTAACGAGCTTTTATGCCCGATGGTGCGTTTAAAATGCACAGCGCAATAAATAAAGATAGGGATAGCACTAATACCACCTGTTATTGTATGTACAATAAGATTAATCTGTATCCAAGATGTAAAGTTTTTAGCTAATAGCTCGATGGTACCTGAACACATACACAACCATAACAACATCATAGTAGCAGTTAGCCAATATTTTTCCTGTCGTAATTTATCGGCGAAAAGGCTATTCATTATGAGCTCCAGTTGTTACCAACATATTTAGAATTACATCGGGAGAATGCATAATTAATGCATCGGCAAAGGCAAGTGTTTGTGATGGTTGATTATTAAAGCTATCTTTAAATTGTGATAATGCTTTGGCATAGGCGGTATCCTCTTTGGAATCAATCAGATTTTTTAGTATCATTGGCGCCAATGGAGATAGTGGATCATTGGTTAATAAATCATTGAGTGGCCTTGAAAGGCTAACTGGTAATGGTTTTGGTAAGTGTTGAAGTACTAACTGTTGTTCGCCGATAGTATATTGAGTGCTGCTTAAAACATCTAACATTAGCCTTCTAGCCCAGCGTTCAGATCGAGCAGCCATTAATTTTAATAATTTTTTACGAGTAGCACCATCACGTGTTGATAAATATGGCACTATTGCTAATTCACTATGGTATATATTCTCACTCTTTAAACAAGTTAATACCTGCGCTAACTGACTTGAATGTAACTCTTCATGGTCGGATAATAAATCATTACAGTTCATAGTCGGTGTGACCATTACTGCATCATTTACTTTTGTGGGTTGTTCAGTGAGCGTTATATAAGGTCTGAGTGCTTTTTGTACCACTACACGATCTTGGCTTGATAAATACGCTTGGTCAATTAAAGCGCGTGTTCTAGTTTCTGATTTAAAATGTATTTTCTCTTGTTTTAATAATTCCATTAGAGATTTTTTGATGCGAAACCTAGAATCAAGTTGCTGTATAGCAATCAATGCTGCTGCTCTAACTGATGTTATTTCTTGTGCATCGTATAGTCGTTGTCGTAGTAGAGGTAATGCTGCTTTTTCTTTAAGGTGGCCTAGTGCGCGAATAGCTACTTCGCGAATAGAATCATCTTTGTCAGCGAGTAAGTTTGTCAATGGTGCTAGGGCGCGGTAGTGCTCTGATTGCCCTAATGCCTCAATAGCACAGTACCGTTTCTTGGTATCTTTGCTATCTAGTAGATGAATTAACGACGTTAATGCCGTATATTTTTGAATAATATAGGCTTCTTCTTCTTCATAAAAGTGAGTGTAGGCCTGAGCGCTTGCGCAGACAACAGTATGGTTTTTGTGTGCCAATTGTTTCAGAAGCCAGCGATTAAAGCGCTCATCTTCATTATGGCGAATTGCTTCAATGGCTTTAAGTCTTATGGATACCTCAGGGTCATTAATAGCGAGTTGAATAAAACCTACCCGTTGCGCTACTGACAGCCTTTGTGAAAGTGAAAAGGTGCGCTGTCGAATTTCGGTGTTAGGGTGATGGATGAGCACTTTAAGCTCTTTCTCTGCAATAGCCAGCCGCCCGTATTGTATAAGCCAGTTAGTAACGGTTAATTTTTCTGTAGGTTGTGTCAAGCGTATCAATGATTGATTAGTAATGAGAGAATTATCAAAAGTATGTGTGGGTTTTAGGCCATCTTTCACTAAATGATATCGATTGATATTGAGGTCATTAATATGTTGCTGATCGCCATTGGGCCATGTAATACGGATATCGACTGTTTGATTGTGAGGCAAGTTACCTAGGCCAAAAATGAGGCGTTTATCGCTTGCGCAAAGGAAACTTTGTCTGCTGCCGTACATCAGCGTTCTTGTTTTTTTCTGGCTATTTTGTTCAAAAATTACGGTTACCTTTGCGCCAGTTTCAGGTTGGTTGTCTGATTGTAGAATAATACCTAGCCATTGATGTGATCGTATAGTATTTTTTAATAGCTGGCCTAAGCCATTGTTGTTGGCAACAAATATATCTGGTGATCCGTTGTTGTCAAAATCAGCTGTCGCCGCACAGCGCGAAGAGTAGGGCGCGTAGGTATTAGGTGCTATATGTGAACTCTGGTTAATAAATTGAGCGCCTTTTTTATTGATCAGCAATGTATTAGGTTGCCCAATGCTAAGCAACGGGGAGTTGCTGTCGTAAGTTGTCATACCATTAGCGATAAAAACATCGAGCCAACCATCTAAGTTAAAATCATGAATGACGCTGCCCCACTGAGATCGATTAATGGGTATTATTTCTTTAAGTTGATAATGATCACTAACCTCTAAAAAGGTAGGCAATGAGGTTGGTTGTGCTTTAATTATTGGCGTATAGATTTTAGTGTAGGCTGTTGGCCCAAGAGTTACTAATAGTTCAGGCTTTCCATCATCGTTAAAGTCTGCATTACTGAGTTCGGCAGCGCGATTAATAAATCCGAGTTGGCTATGAGTTGAGATATCAATAAATTTTCCACTTGTGCGCAGGTCACTTATTAGTACTTTGTTTGCCGATCCCTCAGCATTGGCAATAATGACATCCAGCTGTTGGTCGTTATTAAGATCAACCCACAAGGATGACAAGCTACGCCCTTGTGGATTATCAACCCCTAGGGCTTTTGCGTGCTCAGTAAAGTGCAGTTTACCTTGATTGATAAACAATTGATTAGGTGTGCCATTATAGAGTGAGGCAGTAAAGTTCGCTTGTAAACTATTATGGTAACCCGATTTTTTTTCAAGTGTTAAACTGTTAGTTTTAAACTGGATAAAATTATTGATATAAATATCTAATAGTCCATCGTGGTTAATATCAACAAGATTAATCCCTGTGCTCCAGTATTGGCCTAGAAAGCCCGCCGTTTGAGTGATATTAGTAAACGTGCCATTATTGTTGTTGCGCCACAGCTCATTTGCACCATAGTTGCTGATCACAATATCTTCATCGCCATCATTGTCTAAGTCAGCACTGGCGCAACCCATGCTCCAGCCAGAAGATTCCAGCTGACTCTCCTTTGTGGCATCAAAAAAAGTACCATCTTTATTATTACGATAGAGCGTTATACTGCCTTGCTGAGTTTGCCACCACTGGGGTTTGCCATAAAAATAAGTTGTTCCCGATCCGTTTAATACTAACAAATCCATCCAGCCGTCATTGTTGTAGTCCATGGCACAGGTGCCAGCCCCGAGGCTCTCATGTAAACCGCTTAAGTGTTCGCTATGTTGTGTATGCATTTTCATAATGCCAGCAGGTAATGTGATATCAATGAGTGAAAAAGCGCTCTTCGATGTCTGTATTACTGGGTCAGTAATGGTTTCATAATTATAAGAGGCGGGAGGTAGTGCCAGATTGTTCGCTGCGGGTGTTCTTATCCAGTAAATGCTAATAATGGTACATAGACTACCGATTAAAAGTAACGCTGTTAATGGTGGGCGAACATTTGTGGGTATCAATGGTAGATACGATTTAAGAGTAGACATCCTACATCCCTATATGAAATTACGCCGCTATTGTACAAGACAATCACCTATAGCGAAAACGCTATTTTGCCACACTATATGACAGCTAAATCCACGTAATGAATAATAAATAGTATAAAATATACATCGTTGTAAACGTTTTCTTTTCTGTGTCAAAATAAAAATTGACACTTTAGTAAGTTGTACGCTTAAATAGCACTCCGTAAATTTAGCAGGCATGTATAAGGCAGCCTTGTTAACGAAAAAAATAAATAAAAATCGATATTTCTGTTGATTTTTGCGCCATGCTTTTGTTGAAAATTGTGGCTGATGAACCGTACTTATTACGAGTAATAGACACGCGAACGCAACGATTATTTAAAAACTTTAAAGTCTTTAGGGTCGTTCAATACCGTTGCGTTAATTAATATATCCATTGAGGATTAGAAAAGGGACTTGGCAATGAATGCCCCTAGTATTAGTAGATTAACTGTTTTATTTCTTGCACTGCTATTAAGTATTACGCCTTTAAATCCTGCCTTCGCCAATGAGGATGACTACATCCTCGACTCACAATCTCTTACCCCAGGATCTGTTGAAAGTGCGTGGTGGCAAGATTTTTTTCAAAACACTGATGGTTTAACGGCATTGCCGAGTAACTTTCAGCACGCTGACCAACGTTTAAATATAGCAATGACCAATAGCGCAAATATTGCTTGGGTGTCAGGTGAGAGACGCTATGGCCTCGATTATAATTTATTTATAGGTGGCGAGCTTACTATTGCCGCGTGGAATAACGCGGGTGGTATAAAGTTAGGTGCGAGAAACAGCGCTCTCACTCATACTTATATGGCCTATTTTAAAGATGGCCAGATCTATGCGGCTTGGAAAGACGCCACCCAATGGCACTATGAACTATTAGGGCCAGCAAAGCTGAATACCGCGTATAGCGTAGAGATGCAAATCTCTGCAACTGAGTCAGTGTTATCTGTCTATGAAAGCGATGACTTCTTTGCAGAAAATGCACTATCTCATAGTGTGCAGCAACTTAACTGGGGCGATATCGAACTGGCTATTGCCACCTATGCTGGTGGGTTAACCGGCTGGGTAACTCAACTTTACGAAGAGGTTGGTACCTACATAGGCGAAGGGACCGTATTCGATCTCGATTATGCCCTGTTTACTGACGGGGCATTTGGCCTGCAATCCTGGGATCAGGACTTTAGTATCGATAGTGAGGGCCTAACCCCACTGCCTGGTCATATCACACATCAAAATGAGCGCCTAGAGTTATCGATAACCCCCACGCTGGAACCCGCTTGGGTGTCAGGAGTACAATCATATCGCGCAAATGAGTTCGCCGCTTTTGAAGCCTATACCACTATCACCCAATGGAATGGCGATGGGGAGCTAAAGTTAGGCGCTACCGATAATGACCTAACCTATGCCCATATGGCACTGTTTAAAAATGGTCAAATCTATGCCGCTTGGCGAGAAGCAGGGCAGTGGTATAGCCAGCTTCTTGGCCCCGCCAACTTGAATGCTACTTACCGAGTGGGCGTAGAGTTCTCAACGGGACAATCCCGTCTTGTTGTTGATGATTTTAGCAATTTTGAAACTGATACATCCTATACGCATAATATAGACGTTGCCAACCGGGGCGATTTAAAAATTGCAGTGGCAACACAGGGCGGTAGTGTAAATGGAACTATAGATAATCTAGATATCACAACATTCTCTAGTGTTCAAATAAGTGACTATATTATTCCTGCGGGGGCTACCTTTGAGAGCCTCGCTCAAGCCTTCTATGGTTCGGCAGCGCTTGCTGACCAATTGCAGGCGATTTTCATTGCCGAGAGTTACAGCCTAAGTGAAGGTGAAGCTATTAATGTCTACGACCTTCCTGGCGAGCTTATACTCTTACCCGTTAATGCAGATACCGACGGCGATGGTGTCACTGACGAGCAAGATGCCTTCCCTAGTGACCCCACAGAATCGGCTGATCTTGACGGCGATGGCATAGGCGATAATGCCGATACTGACCGCGATGGCGATGGGGTTGAAAATACCCTGGATACTTTGCCCAATGATCCAACAGAAACGATGGATCTTGACGGTGATGGCATAGGCGATAACGCTGATACTGACCGCGATGGCGATGGGGTTGCCAATACTGCTGATGCTTTCCCCAATAACCCGGCAGAAAGCCGCGATACCGATGGTGATGGTCAAGGTGATAATAGTGATAATGACCGAGATGGCGATGGTGTCGCTAATGCCCTTGACGCCTTTCCCGATAACAATACCGAATCAAGCGACCTCGATGGTGATGGTATAGGTGATAACACCGACACCGACCGAGATGGTGATGGTGTGGCAAATGATCAAGACTACTTTCCCGATGATGCTCAGGCCTTTTCGGTACCCACTGTCACTATCGCCTCGCCCCAATCGTTGATTACCGTGGGTGCGTCACCGCTGACTATTAATGGCACAGTTTCCGATCCTAATGCCAGCTTAACCGTTAACGGTGTGCCTGTTAATCACAGTAATGGGGTCTATAGTACTGATGTTGCCTTAAGTGAAGGTAGCAATACAATTATCGTTCGTGCAGTGGATCAACAAAACCACCAAGGTACGGCCACTATCTCAGTGGCACTCGATAAAACGCCACCGACGATCACCATTGACTCACCGCAAAACGGTG
>Ga0193960_1000711_pt1 | contig 13579 bp, 16 predicted proteins | sample FB_3_MG_FD_140338 | JGI IMG/M metagenome (GOLD analysis project Ga0193960, IMG submission 140338) | Microbial mat bacterial communities from the Broadkill River, Lewes, Delaware, United States - FB_3_MG | ecosystem: Environmental > Aquatic > Freshwater > River > Microbial mats | place: USA... | reverse complement strand
ATTTTTCTTGAAGTTCAAATGGTGAAACAGAATCTAAGTAGCTGTAAATATCTTTTATCTTCATAATTTATTAATATCCTAATCTTTTAAGTCTTTCAGATTCTTGATCTTTATACATTTTGGCACACCCTAAAGATAACTCACGAACCTTTAAAATATAGTTTTGTCTACTAGTAACACTAATAGCTTTTCTTGCATCTAATGTATTAAAAGCATGTGAAGCTAACATACATTGATCATAAGCAGGTAAAGGAAGTTCAGCTTCTAAACATTTTTGACACTCTTCATAAAATTCGTCAAAATGTCTAAATAACATCTCAGTATTGGCTACTTCAAAGTTATATTTACTAAACTCAATTTCACTTTCCATATGAATATCTTTGTATGTTGTGACACCATGTTCATTTTCATTCCAAACGATATCAAAAATAGTATCAACACCTTGAAGATACATAGCAAGTCTTTCTGTTCCATAAGTAATTTCTACGGCAACAGGGTCACAAGCGATTCCTCCAACTTGTTGAAAATATGTAAACTGAGTAACTTCCATACCATCAAGCCATACTTCCCAACCAAGACCCCAAGCACCAAGTGTTGGAGATTCCCAGTTATCTTCTACAAATCTAATATCATGTTTTGATAAATCCAGGCCAAGGTATTCTAACGATTTAAGATATAAATCTTGAATATTTTCAGGACTAGGTTTTATCAACGCTTGAAACTGATAGTATGAACCAAGACGATTAGGATTTTCACCATATCGTCCATCAGTTGGTCTTCTACTTGGGGCAACATATGCTACACTCCAAGGCTTACTATCTAAACTTCTTAAAAGTGTTGCAGGGTGAAAAGTTCCAGCACCTGCTGGAATATCATAAGGTTGTAAAATATTACAACCTTGTTCAGCCCAGTATTGTTGCAGTTTTAATAAAATTTGAGAGAATGTAATAGTATTACTTTTCATAATTAAATTAGTACTTCAATCTCTCTAGAATCATTTTCAACAGTTTTTTCTTTAATAATTCTATCTTCTAATATTTTTGATGCTAATTCGCTATCTGTAATTGCTAAAATTTGCATTGCTAAATATGCAGCATTAATAGCACCAGCTTTACCTAATGCAACTGTAGCAACAGGCATACCTGAAGGCATTTGAACAGTTGAAAGCATAGCATCCATACCGTCCATTGCTCCACCTTTCATAGGTACACCAATAACTGGTTTAGTTGTCCCTGCAGCTAAAGCACCTGCAAGATGAGCAGCCATACCAGCAGCAGCAATAAATACTTTAGCACCTTTAGCTTCCGCGTCTTTAATGTACTTTTTTGTTCTATCTGGAGATCTATGAGCTGATGAAATAATTAACTCATATTTTACATTAAACATCTCAAGCGTATCAGCACAGTTTTTCATAATCTCATAATCAGATTTACTTCCCATAATAATTGAAACAAAATTCATATTCTTCCTTAATTGTGTATTTGTGTGATTATAACAAATCATTACTTATCATTACTTATAAAATAAAATTAGATACTTAATGATACTCAAAAACACACCTATCTTAAATAAATCTTAATTTCTAATATAAGTAGAAGTAATTTAAGTAAAAAAAGATTATACTTAGTCGATTAAAAATCTACTACTTAAAGGAAAAAAAATGTCTAACAAAACAAATAGACGAGATTTTCTTGGTATGTCATTTGCAGCTGTAGCAGCAGTTGGAGGAGCAGCATCGCTTGTTGGTATGAAACAAGCATGGGATCCCCTTCCATCGGTTCTTGCAGCAGGATTTACTACAATTGATCTTGCAAATATTGACTTAATACCAGGAAAACCACAAATATTTACATGGAGAGGTAAACCTGTTTTTGTTCTTGAAAAAACAGCTGAAATGGAAAAATTTGATGGTGATTTAGTAATTGGAGACAAAAGATACACTGTAACTATTGGACTTTGTACACACCTTGGATGTATTCCAGCATGGAAAAAAACAGGTTGGAAATGTGCCTGTCACGGTGGAGAATTTAACGCAAATGGTCAACAAACATTTGGACCACCACCTAAACCACTTGTTGTACCACCTTTTAGTGTTAAAGGTACTGTTCTTACTCTTGGTGAAGAGGGAACTGAATCTAAAGCTATGATGACAGCTAGAGCATAAGGATAAAAGATGGCAGAAATTAAAGAATCATTTTTCAGTGCTGAAGGTCTTGAAAAAAGATTAGCAGGTAAAAAATTCTGGAAAACTATGATGACAGAATATTGGATTCCAAAAGATATCAACTTCTTATGGGCTATGGGTGTTGTATTAGCTACAACTTTTGCAATTTTAATTATTAGTGGAATTTTTCTATTAATGTATTATAAACCAGACACAGCTTTAGCATTTGATAGTGTAAACTATACAATTATGCAAGATGTTGCTTATGGTTGGTTATTTAGACATATGCATGGTGTTGCAGCATCAGTTATATTCTTAATCATATATATTCATATGTTTACAGGTATTTACTACGGTTCATACAAAAAAGGTAGAGAGATGATCTGGCTTTCTGGTATGTTATTATTTGTAACATTCAGTGCAGAAGGTTTTTCAGGATACATGTTACCATGGGGACAAATGTCTTACTGGGCAGCAGCTGTTATTACTAACTTATTTGCTGGTGGATCTTTAGAAGCTTGGGGACTTGTTGAATGGATTAGAGGTGGATTTGCTGTTAATGATGCAACACTTACTAGATTCTTCATGTTACATGTTTTCTTATTACCATTAGTAATTATAAAACTAATTGTTATTCACTTTTATACTTTAAGAATTCCACATGTTAATAATCAATCTTCTGAAGATATTGATTATGATGCTGAAGCTGAAAAATATTTAGCTGGAAATAAAAAAGAGTCTAAAGTTATTCCATTTTGGCCAGTATTTTTATCAAAAGATTTTGCTGTACTTGGTATATTCTTAATATTCTATTTTTATCTTGTTTTCTTTAACTATAACTTTGCAATGGATCCAGTTAACTTTGACCCTGCAAATCCGATGAAAACTCCAGCTCATATTTATCCTGAGTGGTATTTTTTATGGTCTTATGAAACATTAAGAGGACCTTTCTTTGATATGTTTGGTTTAAAAGCGGGAGATATTGGTTTAATGATTTTTGGATTTGCTCAAGCAGCTTTCTTAATTATTCCATTTATTGATAGAGATCCAGATATATTACCAGCACATAAAAGACCTAGATTCTTTATTTGGTTCTGGATTATGATTATTGATTTACTTGTACTTACAGTTTATGGTAAATTACCTCCAACTGGTGCAAACGCATGGGTAGGTTTCTATGCAACAGCAGTATTCTTACTACTATTTGCATCTATGCCATTTGTTACTAAAGCAGATGCAAAAGCAAGAGGAGCATTATAATGAGAGAGATTAAAATATTAGCAATTGTAATATTCTTTACAGGATTATTATATTGGGGTGTTGAGCCATTTGCTCACACTAAATTACACCCACATGTTCCAGCACCAGACTATACATTTAAAGATGTAGATGGATTAAATGGTTTAACAGGTGATGCTACTAAAGGTGCAGAAAGCGTTGCTGCTAACTGTACTGCTTGTCATAGTATTACTGCTGTTGGATTTCCACCAGTTATGGATGATGCAACTAGTGCTGCTAGCTATGGTGTAGTACCACCTGATTTAAGTTCTGCTGGTAAAATTTATGATGCTAATTATTTAGCAGCATTTATTAAAGATCCTGCAAAAGCTGCTAAAACTGCACATAAATTTGAAGATGGTGCTTCTCATCCTATGCCAGCATATAACTGGATGGAAGCACAAGAGATTGCAGATATCGTAGCATATTTACAATCAATTGCTCCAAAAGAGATGACAAATAAAGAAGTATTTGTTGATGCTTGTCAAAGATGTCATAGTATTAAATATGGTGATTTTTATGGTGGTTCAATGGCTGCAAAAACTCCTGATGAAAATATTAAATCATACATGGGTGTTATCCCACCAGATTTATCACAAATGATCAGAAGTAGAAGCGAAAGTTTTTTACATGAATTTATTAATGATCCACAAAAACACTTACATGGAACAGCAATGCCTAGAGTTGGACTTACTAAATCATCAGAAGACCAAGTAATTGGTTATTTGACTGAAGCCGGTGATAGTAAAAAAGCTGAAAGAGAAGCATTAGGTGGACCATTTTTAGGATATTTAGTAATTTTTGCAATCTTTGCATGGTTATGGAAAATAAAAATTTGGCGACAAGTACACTAAGAAAGGAAAGTAATGAAATTAACTAAAATTTTAATAGCAGGTATTCTAAGTGTAACAATTGCTTCTGCAAATGAGACATTAAATACATCAATGAATATGATGCAAAAAGGTATTGAACAAGTTCAATATGGATTTATCAATAGTAATGAACAAATGGTAAGAGAAGGTCTTAAAGCTATCAAAAAAGGAAATGCAATGTTTTCTGATAGTGCTTTGATTGAGAAATCATTACCATCTAATAAAAAGCACATGGTAAATGTTGCGTCTAATGCCTCAAAAAGAATAGCAGCTGATGCTACAATTATTGAGCTTAACTTAGACGACAAAGCATATACTAAAGCAGCAGAAGGTTATTCTGATATGCTTAATGCTTGTTCTAGATGTCACAGTATAATTAGAAGCTGGTAATACCAACTTTTCTAATTATATAGCAAACAATACTATTAAAAGGAGAAGAGCAAGTGTTCTTCTCCTTTTTTTATATAAAGGGAAATAATGTTACAAAAGATTTTTCTTATACTATTACTTGGAAATATAATGTTAGCAGATTTTAAAACAATGAGTACACAAGAAGTACAACAAGAGATAAAAAAAGGCACTATACTCATAGATATTAGAAGAGAAGATGAATGGAATAAATATGGCATCATAGAAGGAAGTCACAAATTGACTTTTTTTGATGGATATGGAAACTACGATATCAATGGATGGATGGAAGAATTTGTAAAAATTGTAAAATCTAAAGATCAGAAGTTTATACTAGTATGTGCACATGCAAATAGAACAAAAACTGTTGGTGGTTTTTTAAGCTCGCAATTAAGTTATACAAATGTGTATGAACTTGATGGTGGAATAAACTATGGATGGTTAGATAAAGGTCTAAAAACAATAAAGTAAAACAAGTTTTGTTTTACTTTACATAAATAGTCTTATACAATAATTTTTGATGCAATTGTAATTACACCCGTCTCACTCCGTAAAATTAAATTTGAGTCAATACCTACAATTTTTTCGCTACTAAAGGTATCTACTTCGTCAGAAGAAAAACCACCCTCACAACCTATTACTATTGTATTTATATCATCTTTTTTATCATCTATTAAATTTTTAGAAAAATTAAACATATATGAGTTTGGATTATTTTCTAAAAACTTATCTAAACTTTCAATTTCATCAAGTTCAATGATACTACTACGACCAGATTGCTGACTAGAATTGATAAGTAGCTTTTCTAACTTTTCATAATTGATAGTATATTTTCTTTGTGAAAACTCGCAGTTAATAAAAGTAATTTTAGTAACACCTAGTTCATTTAAACTTGCTATCACTTTTTCAATAGATTTAGGATCAATTTTACACCATCCTATATGTAACTCTTTTTTAGGCTCAATAATTTTTTCTTCAAAACTTTGCAAAATTAATACAGTTTTTCGTCTATCTATATTTTGTACTTTATAACTGTAAATATTTGTATCTTCTAAATTACGAAAATACAAACTTTCATTTATATCATGGCGTCTTATTTTAAATAAATACTTATGTAACTCTGCTTCTATTTCTATAGAATTAGCGCCAGAGTTTTTATGATAAGTGTATTGCATAATTCTTGTTTAAAAAATCTTTGAAACTATGTATGTAAATACAATAGCACTGATTTCCATCATGTAAATCTTTTTTGCAAACAAAACGAATTCGCGTTGTTTTTCAACCTCTGCAAGTTTAATAACTCTCATTTTTTTGTATCTTTTTATCTCTAAAACCATAACAAAAATAGTAGTTGCTATCATTAAAAACACTGTGATACTTAAATCATGTGAGTAAGCCGCTACGATACCTCCTGTATACGCAACAACAGCATTCATCGAATGATAAATTGGTGTCATAATTTTTAATCTCTTAACTAATGTAATATAATCATTTACTTTTAAAACAGTAAAAAGATTGTTCATCATTATTAAAACTAATATTACTATAGCATAAACATGCCATGTAATTGATGTAGCTACAAAATCCATATATAATATTCCTCTTCAATATTTTTCGGTATTATATCATATAAAAATTAAGGGGTAATATTATGAGTATTTGTATCAAAGAAGCATTAAGAATTATCAGTAAAAATATATTAAAAGTTTCTTGTGAAATAGTTCCAATTGAAAATATTCAAGGTAGAATTTTAGCTGAAGATATCTATGCAAAATTATCTCTTCCAACATTTAATAACTCAGCAATGGATGGATATGCTGTAAAACTTAGTGATCAAAATAAAGAGGTAAAAGTTCTTGATATCATTTTTGCAGGAAGTGAAAAAAGAACAAATTTTGAAGAGGGACAGTGTGTCAAAATAATGACAGGTGCAAGAGTTCCTAGCAGTACTGAAGCAATTGTTCCTCAAGAATTAGTAACAAACATAGATGAAAATACAATTCTTTTACCAGATACAATTAACATAAATCAGCATATCAGATTTACAGGTGAAGATATAGAAAAAGGTGAAAAACTATTAAGTGAAGGTGATGATTTAAACTTTTCCTCTGTAACTGTTTTGGCATCACAAGGTATCACTCATGTAAGGGTATACAGAAAACCAAAAGTCTCTGTTTTTACTAGTGGAGAAGAGTTAAAACTACACTATGAAACAATAGAAGAATATCAAATATATAACTCAAATACACCAACATTATTAGCTCGAACTGAAGAGTTAGGCGCTGATGTAACTTTTGTGGGTATGGCAAAAGATAATGTTGAATCTTTAAAAGAGGTTATATCTAACTCTTTATATGCGGATTTTATTATCACAAGTGGAGGGATAAGTGTAGGTGATGCTGACTTTACAAAAGAAGCTTTTGATTCTTTTGATATGGAAACTTTATTTGATGGTATTACTATTAAACCTGGGAAACCAACTGTATTTGGGAAAATCAATAATACTTATGTATTAAATCTTCCAGGTAATCCATTAGCGGCTGCACTTATATTTGAAGTTTTTGGAAAAATTATTATGCAAAAACTATCAGGAAGTAAAAATGTTCATCATAACACTTTATTAGCTAAAATGGGTGAAAAGTTAAACAATAAAAAAGGAAGAACGACAATCATTCCAGGTTTTTTTGATGGAGAATATTTTACAGCATCAGAAAAAAGAGCAGCCGGTATGGTTGGTGTTTTGCACAAATGTAATGCCATTATGGTTTTGAATAAACAAAATGAAGTTTTAGAAAAAGAAGCAATAGTAAAAATTTTACCAATTAATTGGAAGTTTTTTACAGATATAGAAAAAGATTATTTTAATTAAGGATTATGTGTAAATATGAAAAAAGCAGTTTGTGTATTAAGTGGTGGGATGGATTCAACTCTATCTTCGTATATAGCAAAAAATAGTGGCTATGAAATTATAGCTGTTCATTTTAATTATGGACAAAGAACAGAACATAAAGAGTTAGAAGCGTTTAGAAATATTGCAAGAGAATTAAATGTAGAAGAGAAATATGAAATAAATATTCCATTTTTTACTCAAATTGGAGCATCTGCTTTAACAGATAAATCTATAGATATTCCAACAGGTGGCGTTGAGGCTGGAGTTCCTGTTACTTATGTACCATTTAGAAATGGAATCTTTTTAAGTATTGCTACTGCTATTGCAGAAAAACATGGCGCAGTTGCTTTATATATAGGTGTTGTACAAGAAGATAGTAGTGGTTATCCGGACTGTACAGATACTTTTATAGATAAGATGGCGAGCGCTATGAATCAAGGGACAAAAGAGGAAACAAAACTGGAAATTATCACGCCACTAGTACATATGTCAAAAGCACAAATAGTTACAAAAGCATTAGAACTTGATGTTCCATTAGAGCATACATGGAGTTGTTATGCAAATGAAGATAAAGCGTGTGGAGTTTGTGATAGTTGTAGACTAAGATTAAATGGTTTTAAATTAGCAGGAACTACGGACAGAATTGAGTATGTAATTTAATAATGAGAGAATCATTCAAAAAGAAAATCATTGAAGTTTGTGATAAAAACTAAAAAGTTAAACTACTTTAAAAAAGCGGTTACAATAAAAGAATTGGTAGAGTCAATCTAACTCTACTAACTCCAAGAAAATTAATCGTTAGTATTAAATGCTCTATCTCCAGCGTCACCAAGACCTGGTCTAATATAATTATTTTCATCTAGTCTTTCATCAACTTGTGCGATAAAAATATCTACATCAGGATGTGCATCTTGAACATTTTGAATACCTTCTGGAGCACCAAGAAGATTTAAAGAGATAATTCTTTTTGCACCTTTACTTTTTAAATAAGCAATACCATCAATAAGAGAACCACCTGTTGCAATCATAGGATCAAGTAAAAAAACTGTTTTGTCTTCGATATTTGGAATATTTTCATAAAATAATTTTGACTCTGCAGTTTCTTCATCCCTTTTCATCGCTAAAAATCCACTTTTTGCATATGGTAAAGTTCGTAAAATTCCAGTAAGCATAGGTTCCCCTGCTCTTAAAATTGGAACAAGTACCAGTTTTTGAACTTCAAGCATTTGAACATCTAATGAACCTTGCCAAGTCTTAACTGTTTGTGTTACTGTCTGAAAATCACTTAAAGCTTCAGATACTATTATTCTTGAAATCTCTTCTATTGTTAGTCTAAATTCATTTGAAGTTGTATGAACATCTCTTAATCTATTAATAAGATGTTTTACTACAACATTTGTACTTTCTTTATACATTTTTCTACCCTATATAATTTTCCGTATTGTATCACAATTTAGCAAGTTTTTTCCATAGATATAGTAATATACGCAAAAGGTTTACCATGGATAAAACACAATATAATTTTCGATTAAAAGATTCGATAGTAGGTTTACAATTTTTATTTGTAGCATTTGGTGCACTTGTATTAGTGCCTATTTTAACAGGACTTAATCCTAGCGTTGCATTATTCACAGCAGGTATTGGAACTCTCGCATTTCAGCTTATAAATAGAAAAGCTGTTCCGCCTATCTTTTTAGCTTCATCTTTTGCATTTATTGCACCTATTTCATATGGTGTTTCACAATGGGGAGTAGCTGCAACAATGTCTGGTCTTGTAGCTGCTGGATTTTTTTATATCATTTTAAGTTTTATTATTAGAATAAAAGGAAGTGGATTTTTACATAAATTACTTCCTGCTGTAGTTGTTGGTCCTGTAATAATCTCTATTGGTCTAATTTTAGCACCAGTTGCAGTTAATATGGCAATGGGTAAAACAGGAGATGGAGCTATTCAATTAGTTCCTTTAGATCAAGCACTTGTTATATCAATGATTGCCTTAACTATAACAGTATTTACATCATTGTTAGGAAAAGGAATATTTAAGTTAATTCCTATCTTATTTGGTATAATTGGTGGTTATTCAGTTGCACTTATGTATGGTGTTGTTGATTTCTCTTCTATAGAAAAAGCAGCATGGTTTGCCGTTCCTGATTTTGTAGCTCCTGTATTTCATTGGGAAGCTATCATATTTATTTTACCGATTGCTATTGCACCTGCTATTGAACATATCGGTGATATGTTAGCTATTTCAAATGTAACAAAAAAAGATTATCTTAAAAAGCCAGGTTTAAAAAATACACTTCTTGGAGACGGTATTGCTACATCATTAGCTTCATTTTTCGGAGGCCCTCCTAATACTACTTATTCTGAAGTTACCGGTGCTGTGTCTATTACAAAAGCTTTTAATCCAGCTATTATGACATGGGCGGCAATTTTTGCAATCATATTAGCATTTGTTGGAAAAATTGGTGGTTTTTTATCCACTATTCCAGTACCAGTTATGGGTGGAATTATGCTACTTCTTTTTGGTATTATTGCTTCTGTTGGTATGTCTACTTTGATTAAAGAAAAAGTTGATCTATCTTGTACTCGAAATATGGTTATAGTTTCTGTTATTTTAGTATTTGCAATTGGTGGAATGACTTTTAATTTTGGAGCAGTATCTTTTTCAGGTATTGGTCTTGGGGCTATAATGGGAATATTTTTAAATCTTATTTTACCAAAAGTAAAAAAAGAATCATAATCTATAACAAATAAGATACCTAATTTTTTAGGTATCTTACTACTTCTTTTAAATCTTTTTCTTTTATATCTAATTTTATAATCATTCTAATAATTGCTTTTACCACTGTTGGCTGACGAATCGCACCTACTAAATATCCTTTTTTTATAAGCTCATCTTGTATCTGTATCACTTTTTTATTGTCCCCGATTTCTATAGGAATGATTAATGATTTTGCATCTATATTCAAATATTTTTTAACTATACTTTGATTGTATGCTATTCTTTTTTTAATTTTATTTTTATTTTTTTGTAAATATTTTAGATTTGTATATGCAAGTGCTATATCAAACAAAGATGGTGCTGTACTGTAAATAATTGATTTTGCTCTATTTTCTAAAAATGAAATTATATTATGAGAAGCTAAAATATACGCTCCATAACTAGCATACGCTTTTCCAAGTGTTCCCATTTTGATATGATTTGGTTGTGGTTTTATATCAAAATAATCAAACCAACCTAAAAGATTTTCTCCAATCACCCCAGAACTATGTGCTTCATCTACCAATAAAATAGCATTGTATTTTGTAGCAATATCATTAAACTCTTTTGGCGCTATATCTCCACCCATAGAGTAAATACCCTCTATAGCTATAATGATTCTATTTGGTGTATATGATAATGAAGATATTTTATTTTCTAAATCTTCTGTATCATTATGTTTAAAAACTATGACTTCACCTTGAACTAATTTTGTGGCAAGCATACCACTGGCATGATACTGTTCATCTATAAACAAAACATCTTTTTTTCGTATCAAACTCTCAATCATTGCGATATTTGCTAAAAATCCACTACCTACTACAATCCCGGCTTCAAATTTATTGAGTTTACACAATTTTTTTTCAAATTTTTGATGAATAGTTGAGTATCCATTTACAAGCATAGATGCTTTAGGAGAAAATGATTTTTCTTTTTTTAGTTTTTTATATGTTTTTTTTAAAAGTGATTTCTTCGTACTTAAACCCAAATAATCATTTGATGCCAAATCGATAAGTTTGTTATCAAATAGTTTTCTTTTCCGTAATCTATTTGATTTTTCTATAATATTTAATTCTTTTTCATAATAATTCATAATGAAATTTTATCCTACTTGTGATTACAATAACTTTTCTATTTCATACTCATCAAATACTTCTATACTATTTTCTTTTAATAACCTACTAGTCACTCCCAAACCCTCTATTTTTACACTTGAAAATGTACCATCATACACATATTTTGAAGAACAAGATGGAGAGTTAGCTTTTAGTATTGCTTTTGTAATATTATTTTTTATACACAATTGTAGTGTTTTTTGTGCACCTTGTAAAAAATATTCTGTTTGATTTATTCCATTCTTATCTAAAATTTTAAGTGGATTTGTAGAAACTATTTCACATGGCACTCGAGGGATAGAAAGTCCACCCTCAACTTCTGGACAAAAATGAAATAGATTATATTTTGATTCTAAGTTGTTTAATAAGTCGCTGTTTATTTTATTATGATTTCCATCATAACGAACAAATTGCCCATATAAACAAGAACTGATTAAAATATTTTTTTTATTCATATCTTTTTTGTAGTTCTTTTATTGAAGATAATGCATCTGTGTAAATATCTTGTGTATATACCTCTAAATCTTCTTTTTTTCCATAACCACATAAAACACCTATACTTTTAACCCCTGCTTCTTTGGCTGATATAAGGTCAAGTTTTGTATCTCCTACCATATAAATATTGTTCTCTACGGTTATATTCATACTCTGCATCGCTTTTTGAATAGGTTCAGGATGTGGTTTTGGATTTGTAACCTCTTGTCTTCCTATTATTGTTTCAAAAAAATCAAAAATTTTAAAGTTTTTCAATAAAGGGATAGTATACATAGTTGTTTTTGTTGTTACTATTCCAAGTCTTGCAAAAGATGATGCTAACTTTACTGCTTCATAAGCATCAGGTAAAAGGGTCGTTTTAGCTTCGGATACTTTTCTATATTCATTTTTATATGAAGCTACAAAATCCCAAACATTTTCTTTTGGAACTCCTAAAGTTGCATACATAATATCTAAGGGATAACCAATTTCATTTTTAATATCTTCGACATCACCTTTAAAATCAAAATTTAATTCTTCAAACGAGTGATAAAAACACCCAACTATAGCATCTGTACTATCGATAAGTGTTCCATCTAAATCAAATAGTATCGTTATCTCTTTATTTTTATCCATTTTATTCCTTTACTTTTATCCATTGTTCTTGATTGTGTGTTATACCTATCAATGCTGGTGTTACATTTTTTATATTTTTATTTACAGCTGTTATACTATCTGGTATATACAAAAATATATATGGCAAATCAGATGCAATCTCTTGAAAAATCTCTTTATAAATTTTTCCTAATTTTTCTCTATCTACTGTAACTTCACCTTGTTCGATTAGCCTATCTACAGTTTTATTTTCATATCCTACTAAGTTAAAACCACCTTTTATATTATTAGAACTATGCCATATAGATCGTGCATCGGGCATTAATGCCAAAGACCAGCCAAGGATAATACTTTCAAATTTTCTTGGATGTACTACAGTATTTAAAAAAGCTTGCCATTCCATAACGCGAATTTTCATTTTAATCCCAACTTTTTCTAGTTGATACTGAATTATTTGTGCAAGATTTATTCTAGTTGGATTATTTGCATTTGTGATTACTTCAAACTCAAAAGGGTTCTTTTCATCATATCCTAAGCTTTTCAGTATTTGTTTCGATTTTATTAAATCTACAGAAGGTGTTGAAACATTTTTATTATATGCGAATGTACCTGGTAAAAATGGACCATTACATATTTTTGCATATCCAAAAAACAATATATCTATAATTTCTTGTCTATTGACAGCTAAACTTATAGCTTCTCTTATATTTTTATTTTTAAATTTTTCGTGTTTTAAATTAAATCCCAAATATCCATAAGCGAAACTTTGTTTTTCATATATATTAAAAGAGTTATGAAAATTCTGATCAATTTGTCTATCTACTTGAATCGGAGTTAAGGATCCTAAATCAAGTTGTTTTTGTTTTAACATATAAAATGATGTAGTAATATCAGGGACAAACTTATAGCGTATTTTTTCTATTTTGGGAACTTCACCAAAATAGTTTTTATTTACTGTTAAAATGATATCTTGAGACAATTTTAATTCTTTAAGTTTAT